>Ga0172368_10000039_pt1 | contig 150579 bp, 95 predicted proteins | sample Lak11m_FD_114540 | JGI IMG/M metagenome (GOLD analysis project Ga0172368, IMG submission 114540) | Freshwater microbial communities from Kabuno Bay, South-Kivu, Congo - kab_022012_11m | ecosystem: Environmental > Aquatic > Freshwater > Lake | place: Democratic Republic of the Congo: South-Kivu...
CATTTATAGACTACATGCGTTAATTTACGATATTTGCCCATGTGGCAAATTTAAGAAAATGGCTAAAAGCCTAACATACATTACCGCCGTCTAAGACGGCGGGTTTTTAAGTTAAACTAAAATCCGCTCTATATGCCATTAAAATGTGGAATCATAGGACTGTCCGGTTCAGGAAAAACCACCTTGTTCAACTGTATCTCAAACAACCGGGCCGAAACACATACTGCAACTTTTGCAGGCACTAAATCGAATCTGGGGGTCATGAATGTTCCCGATGCCCGGCTCCTGGCCATCGATCAGATCATCAAGTCGGCAAAGGTCGTTCAGACCACCATCGAGATGGTTGACATTCCCGGACTGTCAAAAGGGGGCAGCCAGACCGATGGAAATAAATTTCTTTCAGATATCAGGAATGTTGATGCACTTATTCATGTGATCCGTTGTTTTGACGACCCACAACTACCTCATCTTGAAGGCTCTGTCAATGCTGTTCGCGACCGGGAGATCGTTGATCTCGAACTGCAGATCAAAGATCTTGAATCGGTTGAGAAAAAAATTGGCAAGATGGAAAAGATGCTTAAAGCCGGGGATAAAGATGCGAAACATGGCCTTGAAGTTCTTCATGTCTTGAAATCTCACCTGGAATCATTTGAATCGGCCCGGACTGCACCGGTTTCAACGGACAACCGGCGTTTTATGGATGACATGTTCCTGTTAAGTGATAAACCGGTGATGTACGTTTGCAATGTTGATGATGCTTCCGCTGCAAAAGGGAATGAATTTTCAGTCAGGTTCATTGAATCCATCAAAGGTCAGGATGCTGCTGTTCTCGTGATTGCCGCCAAAATGGAATCGGAAATCGCAGAGCTTGAAAATGAGGACGATCGTCTGGCTTTCCTGGCTGATGCGGGAATAACAGAACCGGGTGTTAACAAACTTGTACGTGCGGCATTTCATCTCCTCGACCTTCAATGTTTCTTTACTGCCGGCCCGAAAGAGGTTCGCGCCTGGACCATAAAAAAGGGGATGACCGCACCACAGGCTGCAGGAGTGATCCATAGCGATCTCGAACGGGGCTTCATCAGGGCAGAAGTCATGAAATATGATGATTTCATGAAACTTGGCTCGGAACACGCCTGCAAAGAGCATGGAAAACTCATGATAGAAGGCAAGAATTATACTGTTGGCGATGGGGACATTTTGCACATACGCTTTAATGTATAACTACTGCCTTACTGCGTATTCGTCATTCGCATATTCGTCATTCGCATATTCATAATTCATAATTCATAACTCATAATTCTTATTTGGTACCCATCCGACAAATCCTCGAAAAAAAACTTTTTTCCTGGGACGATCTAATCAGCTTGTTGAATACCACCGGTCAGGAACGTCTTGAACTCTTTGAAAAAGCCAAAGAGATTAAAACCCGGTTCGTAGGGAATAAAGTATATCTCAGGGGTTTGCTCGAGTATTCAAATTACTGTAAGAAAAACTGTTATTATTGCGGCATCCGTGCTGGTAACAGCCGGTATTCAAGGTACCAGATGACTGACGATGAGGTGTTGGAAGCAGTCAACTATGCATACATGAACGACTTTGCCTCCGTTGTGATACAGTCGGGAGAACAAACCAACAGGTCATTCATCACAAAAATAGCATCACTTTTAGAGAGAATTAGGCTGGTCACCAAAGGTAAAATTCATGTTACACTTTCCCTGGGCGAACAGACAGCAGAAACCTACCGAAGGTGGTTTGAGGCTGGCGCCCACCGCTATCTTTTGCGCATTGAAGTTTCAAATCCTGCATTATATCTGAAACTTCATCCGGGCGACCGGAACCACGATTACAACCGCCGTGTAACTGCCATTAAAACATTAAGGAACACCGGTTACCAGGTTGGCACCGGGGTGATGGTAGGATTGCCATTTCAAACTATTTCGGATCTTGCTGACGATCTGCTCTTTTTCCGGGAATACGATATCGATATGGCGGGCTTGGGACCTTATATCGAACATGCGGATACGCCATTGTACAAATACCGGGATGAACTGTTACCGTTAAATGAGCGGTTTGACCTTTCGCTGAAAATGGTCGCCATCCTGAGGATCATGATGAAAAATATCAACATTGCGGCAACAACGGCGATGCAAGCCATCGATCGCCAGGGAAGGGAAAAAGCCCTGATGGCGGGAGCCAATGTGATCATGCCTAACCTCACCCCTGTAAAATACAGGCAGGATTATCTCCTGTATGAGAACAAACCCTGCATTGATGAGGAGGCAGAGGAGTGTAAAAGTTGCCTTGAGGCGCGTATCCACATGGCTGGCGACGAAATCGGATACGGGGAATGGGGTGATTCGAAGCACTTCCTTGATAGAATGAACAGTGAACTGTGAATAGTGAACAGTGAACAGTGAATAGTGAACAGTGAACAATGAACAGTGAAGAATGAGGAATGAACAATAAGTTAATTTATGAGAATGTTGAGATCATTGATGCAGGGGCTGAAGGGATGGCTGTTGGAAAGATCAATGAACAAATCGTATTTGTGCCATTTGTCGTGCCCGGCGACGTGGTTGATGTACAGATAACCCGGAAAAAAAAGAGATACCTGGAAGGTAAGGCGATCCGTTTTCACCGGTATTCCCCTAAAAGGATCGAACCTCATTGTTCACATTTCGGGACCTGTGGTGGCTGCCGCTGGCAGAACATGACCTATCCCGAACAATTATTCTACAAGCAAAAGCAGGTGTTCGATAGTCTGACCAGGATCAGCAAACTGGATAACCCGGATATTTTACGGATTATTCCTTCCCCTAAAACCCGGTATTACCGGAACAAACTGGACTTCACCTTTTCAAATCACAGGTGGCTGACCGAACAAGACCTGAATGCGGAACATCGGACCAACGACACCAATGCATTGGGATTTCACGTCCCTCAGTATTTTGATAAAGTCGTTGATATAGACGAATGCTTTCACATGAAGGATCCATCAAACGCCATCCGGACCGCAGCCAGAAAATATGCGATAGACCATGGGCTTACTTTTTATGATGTCCGCACCTGGCAAGGTTTTTTGTGTAACCTGATCATTCGGAATACGGAAGCAGGCGGACTGATGGTGATCCTTGTCGTAAGGACCGTAGAAGAACAACTATTTCCGATGCTCGACCATCTTGCCAATGAGTTTCCTGAGATCAGCAGTCTGTATTATGTGATCAATCCGAAAAAAAATGACACTATTTACGATCTTGGGTTCAGTCTTTACAGTGGAGAACCTTTTATCGTTGAAAAAATGCCGCCATTTCGCACTGGTGGAAAGGAGATCGAATTTCGTATTGGACCGGCTTCCTTTTTTCAGACAAATTCATTGCAGGCGATCAACCTTTACAGGGTAACAGCCGAATTTGCAATGTATAAAGGTGATGAACTTGTTTATGACATGTATACCGGCACAGGAACTATTGCCAACTTTATTGCACCTTATGTCAGGAAAGTGGTTGGAATTGAATCTGTTGCCGCTGCCATTGCCGATGCAGAAGTCAATTCGAAGGTCAATGAAATTTACAATACGGTTTTTATTACCGGGGAGGCTGAAAAAATTCTGACCCGGGATTTTATTGCGACACATGGGAAACCGGATGTGATCATTACCGACCCGCCAAGGAACGGCATGCATGAGAAAGTGGTGCGGACCATCATGGATGTTAAACCGGAAAAGGTAGTATATGTCAGCTGCAATCCCGCCACCCAGGCAAGAGATATTGCATTGCTGAATGACCGGTACTTCATGGAATGCTGTCAGCCTTTCGACATGTTCCCGCATACCCAGCATGTTGAGAATATTGCATTGCTCAAGCTCAGGGACTAACCTTATTCATTAAGTTCCGGATCATTAACAGTACTTTATCCAGTTCGAAGTCTTCTCCCTGTATGATATAATCCGCCTGATTGTAATATACCTCCCTCTGGGCCAGGTGGGTGGCAACTTTACCTTCAAGTTCGTTTGGTGCCGTATCTTTCAGCAGGGGGCGCTTCCGTCTGACCGTTTTTAATCGTTGTACGAGTGCCGGGAGTTCCCAGCGCAGGTATATTGAAATACCGGCATTTTTTATGAGTTCCATGTTGTCGAAAAAACAAGGCGTCCCTCCGCCTGTCGAAATGACGGCATCTTCCACGTTGAATGTCTCCAGAAGCAGGGAATGTTCCATGTTACGAAAGACGATTTCATCATATTTTTCGAAAAAATCAAGCACGCTTATCCTGTATCGTTGTTCAAACAACTGATCCAGGTCCAGAATCTGGTAATTCAGGTTTTCAGCCAAAAGCCTGCCAAGATTCGATTTTCCCGAAGCCATATATCCTATCAGGTAGATGCGCATAACGGTAAAAGTATGAAATATTTTAGTACCTTTGCACCGCCACAATTGCATATATCATGAATCCCGTGAAGTTTGTCATATTTATTTTGTTAATCGCACAGTTAAGCCTTTCAGGATGTAATTCCGGCGGACAAAACCAACAGGATCCCATATCTACCGATCTGGTGAACAACCCAAATTCTGCAAGCGGCGTTCATGGCAAGGCCTCTCTTCCCATCATTCAATTTGAAGAACTTGAACACGATTTCGGTCGGATCATTGAAGGAGAAACAGTTTCCTACCCTTTTCATTTTAAAAACACCGGTAAATCGGACCTGATCCTTGCTGAAGTAACTTCATCCTGTGGATGTACGGTTCCCTCCTACCCTAAAACTCCTATCCGCCCGGGGGAAAGCGGGATCGTGAAAGTTGCATTCAACAGTAACGGAAGACGTGGATTTCAGTCGAAAAATATTGTCGTTGCATCAAATACCCAGCCTAATTCTACGATCCTCCGGATCAAAGCACAAGTGGTGAATCCCGGAACGGAAAAGTAATGATCGAAACCGAGTATAAAAACATTTCGTTGAGCAAAAATCGTAAATCGTAAACCGTAAATAATAAAGCTGTATGACAAACCTATTGAACATTCTATTAATGACTCCGCAGGGCCAGGGCGGACAGCAAAGTGGCTGGTATTCATTCTTACCTCTTGTACTGATCATTGTTGTTTTTTATTTCTTCTTTATCCGTCCGCAGATGAAGCGGTCAAAAGATCAAAAAAAATTCAAGGAAAATCTTCAAAAAGGCCAGAAGGTGATCACCATTGGCGGGATCCATGGAAGGATTGTAGAAATTCAGGAAACAACGGTGACCATTGAGGTTGAAAACAGCGTAAGGCTGCGTATTGAGAAGACTGCGGTTGCCATGGATAACAGTCAGACCATCGAAGCAAAGTAAATCGTTATATACCTGACCGATGAAATCCGATTTTCTTGAATTCATCGGAAATGCCGGGCAACGCCGCAGTGAGAAGTTCAGGAACCAACTGTACGTCTTTCTGGTATGTTTGGTTCTTTCGATATTTATCTGGGCCCTGGTCCGGCTTTCCAAAGATTACTATTATTCAATAGAATACCACCTGAACTATACACAACTGCCGGCAAACCTTCGAATGGTTAACCATTCTGATTCCACCATGACGCTTCGGATAAAAATCCAGGGATTTGAATTTTTTTCGGAACAGTTCATCGTCAAACAATACAGGGAGTACGATGTCAGCCTGCGAAATGTCAGGTTGCACCGCCTTGGTGAACATACGCTGGGGTATCTGCTCACCAGCAAGATCGGAAAGGAGATCATCTCTCAGACGAATTTCCCCAGCGAAGTCTATTTTGTTTCCCCGGACACCCTGTTCTTCGAATTCGAAAAACAATCCCTCAGGAGAACGTCCTCCTCTACTTCAACTGATGTGGGTCATTTGAAGGCTGATGCCGGGGACTCGGTTCACCACCGGACCGACAGTATTTTAAAACAGAGACACCCGGACAAAGTTATCTTCAAAACAAACTGACAGGATGTTAAAGATCGGATTGACCGGCAATATCGGAAGTGGAAAAACAATTGTATCTGGCGTTTTTAAAACGTTAGGCATCCCGGTTTACCACTCGGATGAGGAATCTAAAAAATTCCTTGATGTTCCGTCCGTGAAAAACGAGATCGTGAAACACTTTGGGTATGGAATTCTAACCAACGACCGGGCAATAAACCGGAGATCTCTGGCAACCATTGTTTTCACGGATCAGGATGCACTCAATCTTCTGAATTCAATACTCCATCCAAGGATCATGCGGGATTTCCGGAAGTGGGTTTCATTACAACAGGATGCAAAGTATGTGATCCAGGAAGCCGCCATTATCATTGAAAGCGGATTCCGCTCTGAGTTTGATTATATCATCGACGTGTCATGCCCCAAAGAAATAGCCATCGACCGTGTCACAAAAAGAGACAGGATCGATGGCCATTCAGTACTGAGGAGAATGGAGTTTCAAATGGATGATGCAGAAAAATCACGGTTGTCCGATTTCGTGATCCGGAATGACGGCTCTGAATTGGTGATCCCGCAGGTTCTGGCAATCCACCAACATTTATCAAAGGTTAACACGAAGAGCAACAATGAGGTTTCTCCCGGGGCTGCTGATGCCTGAGGCAAATTTCCTGTAATTCTCATCCAGGATATTTTCCATTCCCAATTCAACATTCACAAATTTCATGATCTGATAGCTGATCTTTAAATTCAGCGTGTACCACGACGGCATACCTAATGAAGTGGCGTACTGCCTGTTATCTTCACCACTGTCTCTATACTGGCTTATCCGTTTCCAGCCATTGTACATAACATAAAAATCTCCCTTGATCTTTTTCATCTCCAGTCTGAATGATGTCATACCATAAACAGGTGGAATATGATCTAAAGGCGCTCCGTTTGATACATCAAACCCGTATGTATAACTGAGGTTGCTCAGGATGGAGAACGAATTGGTAACCTGGGCCAGAAGCGTTCCCTGAAACCCGCAAACGTAGGCATTGCCAGCATTTTTAGGGGCAAGGGTCTGAAACCTGACACCGTCGATCGTGATAGAATCCTGACCGTTATAGGCGAAAGGCAGGATGATGTGGGCATTTTTCAGCCAATTATAAAAAACTGTACCTTCAAGTCTCACCTTTCCAAGGATGGTCTTTCCGGCTGAAAATTCAATGTTATACGAATTCTCAGGTTTCAACTCAGGATTTGGGACAACAATGGTCTGGCCGGTAACTTCATTCAGCTTTGTAAGATCATCTAAGTTGGGTGCCCTGAATCCCGTTGAACCGATCAGCGAAAGTTTCCAATCCTTTGCCGGTACGAAAATAATTCCGAGATATCCGTTCATGGCCGTGTTCTTCTGCGAGATATCCGGATCGAACGGAATATCCATGATCCTGACCATGGTATCGGAATAGGCTGCATTCAGTGTCACATAATTGAACCGGAGTCCCTGGGAGAAAATAAACAAATCATTTATCTTCCAACGATTCGAAAGGTAAGCGGAGATGTACATCATGTTGGCTTTCTGGTCGGGGTAACGGGTTGCACGGTCATTTGTGGAGATCCCCGTCATGATGTTCTCATTATATGCTGAAGAACCAACATCATTGTAACTTAGTTCGATCCCGTAACGCAGGTTATCCTTCGGCGTGATCTTCTTATCGAAATCGGCGTTCAGGGAACCTACCGCGACTTTTTCAAGGTTGAATTTTTTCTTTGAACTTCCAAAATCACGCTGGATACGGTCCTCATGAATATTCTGGTAACCAGCAATAAAGGAAGCATGGTCGAAGAGCACCCCATTTAAGTTGTATTCCGCCTTCAGGGATGTCAGCAACCTCAACTGAGGCCCATAATACCATTCTGCATATTTCATGGTGCTGTCATCCACCATCTCGGTCAATCGGTCATAGCGTGGAATATCACCGGAGTTGGAGTATTGAAAATTCAGTATGTAACGACTGCGGGAAGAAGGCCGGAACAGCATTTTACCCAGCAAATTATACTGGGAATACCCTGATTGCTTCTGGATCCATGGTTTTTCATTGACCACTGTTAAATCCTTACCATCGACTCGCTCAGCATAAAAAAGACGTTCGCCAAAGGTTCCATAAGCAGGACTACGGACTCTTCCTTCCCGAAGGTCGTCAAAGTCGCTGTATGAGAAATTGAGGAGGATCGCCATCTTTTTCCATCCCAGGTTCAGGTTGATGCCGCCTGTTTTTTCAGTGTTTGCCGAGGAGAACCGTCCGAGCAGGCTGCCATGCACATCGGTTTTTCCGTTGGTAGAAAGCAAAGGATCCTTCGTAATGAAATTGATCACGCCACCTAAAGCATCACTTCCGTACAAGGTTGATCCGGGTCCAAACAGGATCTCCGTAGATGCGAGAGCGAAAGGATCGATCGTGATGGCGCTCTGAAGGTGACCCGCTCGGTAGATCGCGTTGTTCATGCGGATGCCATCCACGACCATCAGCACCTTGTTGGCCTCGAAACCACGCAGTACTGCACTGCCTCCTCCCATCTGGCTGCTCTGGACAAAAACCTCACCGGTTTGTTCCAGCATGATGGCGGTATTCTGCGGATTTTTAAATATGATATCCTTGGCCTGGATCACTTCAATTTTATAAGGCAAATCAGATCTTTTCTCCTCAGTTCTGTTGCCTGTAATGACAAATTCCTCCAGCTTGATGACATTTTCTATCAGGTAGATCACACCCGAAGATGGGATACCTGATTTCATTATCCAGAATGACTGGAAGGCGACATGATTAAAAAGGAGGGAATCCGATGCAGCAAAACCGGTGAGGTCGGCAATTCCATCGATGTTTGTTATTGCCATCCGGGTTTTGCCAGGATTTGAAATGCTGACCTGGGTAATTGGTTGCAGGTCAGATTTATCAAGGACCTTAACCTGCTGACCCTCCATGGCAGCAGTGAAAAAGATCAAAAAAACGGACATTAATGTAATTATTTTCATACAATTTTGGATTTACATATAAATAAGTTTTTCATGTAAGAAGTAAATAGACAAATTTCATCACTACGACGCAAAGGCACAAAACATTGAAATTCAATGATTTTATTTTTGTATCTTAGCGCCTTCGCGATAATTCGGGACTCTTTATACAGCCTCGGGTATCACGAAAATGGGTGATGGGAAACCTTAAGGTCAGGAATATTCTGGGGGAGGACTCCAGGGTTGGAGCATTGGCGATATTAAGGAGATTTCAAGATCAGGAAAGATCAATTCGTTCTGAGACAACAGACTCAAATCGAAAAACGGGGCTGTCAAAAAGATCATTACATGATGATCCCAGGCAGCGCAATGGTGTTTGTCGTGGTTAACCCGCTTCAGTCCTGCGAACAATTTTGATTCCTTCACATCATGAAGACAAATAAAAACTGTAGTTTGTCCGGATTTAACCTCCCGCACAATATCGTACATTTCGCCTTTATACCTAAACTCTTTTTTATGGATCCATTGGAATTCCTTATCGTTGGCAACATTAACTATGGTCAGGACCATCAGTTTTTTTGGATGCCGCTGGATCAGTGTCTGGATTTCCTGCCTGGCCAGATGTTTATTCAGCTCAAAAAGGAAATAGTATCCCATTGAATTGAACAGGAACAGGAGCAGAATAAAATATATCAGTATTTTCTTCAAATCAGGTATCAGTTCGGGGATAACAAAGGTAAAGAAATTTACAGATATCAGAATGGAAAGCTTCAAATCGACTACTTTTGCGTCACAAACATGATCAATGGAATTCGTCAGAATATCTGCGGTTTCTTATCTGAATACATTTCCGTTTGTGTACGGCATAAGGGAATCCGGACTGCTGCAACACTACAGCCTTGAACTTGATGTACCATCACTTTGTGCTGAAAAACTTAAAAACGGCCTGGTTGATATCGCCTTGGTTCCGGTTGGTGGTTTACCTGAGATCAGGCGGTTCCATTATATTTCAGGATATTGTATCGGAGCCATAGGCGAAGTAAAAACCGTGTTGTTATTGTCAAAAGTCCCTTTGGAACAGATCAGGCATGTTTATCTCGATATGGATTCACGCACTTCAGTTGAATTGGTAAAGGTACTTTCGAAAAATTACTGGCACATTGATCCCAGTTGGGAAAATATGAATCCGGGACAATACTCAACCATGAATGAAATTGAATCAGTGGTCGCCATTGGAGATAAAACCTTTGATCTCCGATCCAATTACCCGTATGTATATGACCTGGCTGAGGCCTGGATCAGGTTCACAGGGTTGCCTTTCGTGTTTGCGGTATGGGTCTCCCGTGAAAAATTATCGGATGGCCTGCTGTTGAAATTCGAGCGAGCCCTTGCATATGGCATAAGCCACAAGAAGGAGTGTATTGATTATTTTCATAATAGTCTGCCAGGTTGTGATGATTGCCTTTCGTACCTGGAAAACAATATCTCTTATGAATTCGACAGCAAAAAACAGGAAGGACTTAAGACTTTCTTGAATTTTATCTAGGGTGAAACCAGATTGATCTACGATTGGACGATTTACGATTTCAGATTGAAATGCATGATCTATGATTAACGATTACTATGTACAAATCGTAAAGCGTAAATCGTCCAATCGTAAATTATTTTTTAACGGGATATCCCCGTTTCTTAGCCATATCTTCCAGGCGCTTCTGAAAACCGGATTTTTTAACGGTTTTTTTCTTATTGGCTTCAATCTGCAAATGAAGCTTTTTCTCATCAATGGTCGCCCTTATGATGTAAATCTGTGCAAAAGTCAGCAGGTTTGCCAGCAGGTAATAATAACTCAATCCTGACGAATAATCGTTGAACCAGAAGAGGAACATCACGGGCATCAGGTACATCATGGTCTTCATCCCGGGCATCTGTGTTTGCTGCGATCCCATCATCTGTTCGTTGATCTTGGTGTAAAGTACACTTGAAATGGTCATCAGTAGTGCAAACAGACTGATGTGGTCGCCATAATACGGAATGGTAAAACCGCCCGGGAAAGTATAGATGGAGTCATACGACGACAGGTCTTTTGCCCAGAGAAATGCCTGCTGACGCAGTTCAATGGAGGAGGGAAAGAACCGGAACATGGCAATAAGGATCGGCATCTGCAGCAGTAAGGGAATGCAGCCTGCCATTGGGTTCACCCCTGCTTTCTTATACAACTCCATCGTGGCGGATTGCTTCTTCATGGCATCTTCCTTCTTTGGAAATTTCTTGGTCAGTTCATCAATTTCAGGTTTTAGAACCTTCATTTTGGCCGAAGACTTGTAGGTCTTGAATGCGATCGGAAAAAGAAGGATCTTAAGAAGTATTGTCAGGATCAGGATGATGATGCCATAGTTCCAGCCAAAATTCCCAAAAAAAGTAAATACCGGGATCACCGCGTAAATGTTGATCCAGGCCATGAGGAAAAATCCCCAACCCAGTGGGATCTGCTTTTCAAGATCCTGGTGATATTTTTTTAACCCGTAGTACTTGTTGGGGCCAAAATACATCGTCATGGAAATCACCTTATTTTCTGTGGGTATGAATGGAATCCCGACTTCGGCCGACATCGTTTTCAGGTAGCGGTTGCCGCCCGGCAGTGTGGCAACCTTAAGTTTGGGATCACTGAAAAAATCACTGGCAATGATGGTACTCGTAAAAAATTGTTGTTTATAAGAGATCCACTTAAGCCTCTCGTTTTTAAGTATTTTTTCTTCATCACCCGTTTCCGACAAATTGTCAACTTTATCCTCAGCATATTTATAATACAGTCCGGTACTCATCCTTTCCATATTAAGGCTTTTCTCCTGCCTGATCAGGTTCTCATTCCAATTAAGTACCAGGAACTTGGTTGCAGGATCGACGAAATCGGTCATGTTGAAAAACTTCACCTGGTACCGCAACATATATTCATCTCCTTTCACCGTATAAATATATTCTATGTACTTATCGGGATCAAACGTTGTATCTGAAAGCGCAATGAAAATCCTCATACCCAACTGCACCGAATCCTTGCCCGTGACTTTTATCACCGGCTGACCGTTATTTTTTAAATCGGGCCAGAAGGGTTGAAAATAGAGCCGGTTTGTACTGATGATACGATTATTGTAGAAAAAAGAAAGTCCGAATTGAAGTGAATCTTTGCTTAAAAGCTCCAAAGGCCGCTGATCCCAGGTGCGGTATTCCTTTAACTCGACGTTTGAAATTTTCCCACCCAACGAAGAAATTCTTAACTTAAAAACGTCATTTTCAACAAAATACGATGTATCTTTCCCCACAGCCGCGTTTGCATAGGCACCTAATTCATCTTTCATGGTGAGCCGGAGCATCGAAAGGGAATCAAGTTTTATTCCAGTAGAACGCACCTTCTCCTTCACTTTTGCAGCCGCAATGGCACGGGCACGGGCCACTGCTTTAATTTCTGATTCACGCTGTGCCTGATTGGCAAGGTAGGTGGAGTCGTTTTTTAATTTCTGCTGCATCAATTGCTCCTGTGAAGGGCTGACGAGGTAGCTGTAAGCGATGAAAATCCCGAAAATCAGGATAAGGCCAATGATGGTATTTTTATTCATAGAGAGGATTGGGAAAACGCGTGCAAAGGTACAAAAATGTTCTTATCTGTCGGCGTAATCCTTAGCTGCTTTAACAAAACTGACAAACAGCGGATGAGGATGAGCCACCGTACTTTTATATTCCGGGTGAAATTGGACTCCGATAAACCAGGGGTGATCTTCCAGTTCAATGATCTCTACCAGGTTATCTTTCTGATTGACCCCGACCGGTTTCATTCCGGCTTTCATATAAGCATCCAGATATTCATTGTTGAATTCAAACCGGTGACGGTGACGTTCATTGATATTTTCCTGATGATATACAGGGTAAACTTTTGATCCGGGTACTAATTTGCATGGATACGAGCCTAACCGCATGGTTCCTCCCAATCCTGCAATCTTCTTCTGCATTTCCATCATATCAATCACCGGGAATGGGGTAAGTTTGTTAAATTCGGTGGAATGTGCACCTACATATCCAAGAACGTTCCGGCCGAATTCAATGACAGCGCATTGCATACCCAGGCAGATCCCGAAAAATGGGATCTTGTTTTCCCTTGCGAACCGGATAGCCGAAATTTTTCCTTCAATTCCACGCTCACCAAAACCGGGAGCAACCAGAATTCCATCCAGTTTGCCAAGCTTTTCCTGTACATTGGAATCATAAAGGAATTCCGAATGAAAGGTTTGAACCTTCACCCGTACTCCGTTAGATGTTCCCGCGTGAATAAATGACTCATTGATCGATTTATAAGCATCCTTCAACTCAACATATTTACCCACAAGTCCAATATTGATCTCACCGGAAGGATGCTTCAGAGCATACAAAAATTGCTCCCAGTCAACAAGATCGGGCTCCTGATCACATGGCATTTCTGTTTTCTTGAGAATTTCGAGGTCCAGGTTTTCTTCACGCATCAGGATGGGAACCTCATAGATCGATTCAGCATCAATGGATTCGATGACCGAAGTGGGGCTTACGTTGCAAAACAGGGCTATTTTATTCCTGATCCCTTCAGAAAGGTGCTTTTCTGTACGGCAAACAATAATATCAGGCTGGACTCCCGACTCCAGCAATGTTTTCACCGAATGTTGCGTGGGTTTGGTCTTTAATTCACCGGCAGCGGAAAGAAATGGCACCAGGGTAAGATGGACAACGACACAGTTGCGCCCTAATTCCCAACGGAGCTGACGAACAGCTTCGATAAAGGGCAGCGATTCAATGTCACCGACAGTGCCACCTATCTCCGTAATAATGAAATCATAATCACCCCTGTTGGCTAATATTTTGATCCGGTATTTTATCTCATCAGTGATGTGTGGGATCACCTGTACCGTTTCACCCAGGTATTCGCCCTGTCGCTCTTTGGTAATGACCGCCTGATAGATCACGCCGGTCGTTACATTGTTTGCCTGGGATGTGGGAACATTTGAAAATCGCTCATAATGACCGAGGTCAAGGTCTGTTTCAGCACCATCATCCGTAACAAAACACTCTCCGTGTTCGTATGGATTGAGCGTTCCCGGATCAATATTGATGTATGGATCCAGTTTTTGTATGGTCACGGAGAATCCCCGTGCAACAAGCAGTTTAGCGATGGAGGAGGAGATGATCCCTTTTCCCAATGAGGAAGTAACTCCGCCGGTGACGAAAATATATTTTGTATTGGACATTAAAGTTTGATTGATGTGGAGAACCAGGGCAAAATTACACTAATTATTTACGAATTACGATTTTTTTAGATTTACGATTTGGGGATAGACTGATCTTCCCCGGAAATCGTACATCGTACTTCAAAAATCCTAAATTGGTATTATTCAGCCGTTGTCAATCCTTCGTTTGACCGAAAGAATTTCAGAGGCGATTTCCTCAATTGGTTTGTTTGTAACCTGGATTACCGGCCATTCAAAGCGATTGAAAATACGCCGGGCATAATTAAGCTCCTTGCGTACGCTTTCGACTGCAGCATAATCATCAGAAGCTCCACCCAGGTACTCCTGCCGGGCCAAACGTAAAAGTGAAAGTTCATAGGGCTGGGTAGTAAGTCCAAAAACAGTGCCGTAGGGCATGGTTGACAACGATTCAGGGAGTTCGGCACCCATCACTACCGGAAAATTGGCCACAAACCACCCTTTGTAAGCCAGAAATATACTTAATGGCGTTTTGAAGGTCCGGGATACTCCTACCAGCACAATTTCTGCCTTATTGTATTCATTCGCGCGGGATCCATCGTCATGAGTAAATGCAAACTGCATGGAATCAATACGTTTGAAGTACTCCTTGTTGAGTGTAAAAAACAAACCCGGTTCACCCTGCGGAGATTCATGCAGAAAATTTGCGAGCCGGAGGAGCAAAGGTCCGATGAGGTCGATTGCCTCAACGTTGTGAATTCTGCAAATCCTTAAAATGTTCTCTCTCAAACTTTCAGACACAAGTGTATGAACAATGAAACCTTTTTGACGGGCAACTTCACGAACAATTTCTTCCACCTGCGGCTCCGATCTCACCTCCCCTTTCACAATAATTTCGACTTCGCGGTTTTGAAACTGAGTCAAAACCGCCTTTAAAGCTTGCTCGGCGGTGCGCCCGGTACCATCTGAAACAGCATAAATTTTATACATACCTTTAAATGGATGAGGATGATAAAACTATTGTTTTTATTGATCCCCTGCAATTAAAAATTCATTTTTTTTCTATGGGGTAAAATCTGTAATTTTGCCAATCGGTTGTAATCGGATTTATTCAAAACAAAAATCAAATTTCTTATGGGAACTATTAAAGTTGGAATTAACGGATTCGGGCGCATCGGACGTCTCACCTATCGCGCACTGTTAACGAAAAACAATGTGGAAGTTATTGCAATAAATGACCTTACGGATGCCAGGACACTGGCTCATCTTTTAAAATATGATTCTGTTCATGGTAAATTTCCCGGCGAAGTTGCTGTTGATGGAGATAGCCTGGTAGTGAACGGAAAAAAGTTTAAGGTTATGGCAGAAAAGGATCCTGCCAATCTGCCATGGGCTGCTTTGGGTGTAGAAATCGTGATTGAATCTACCGGGATATTCCGTACACGTGAAAAGATGAACAAACACCTGACTGCCGGTGCAAAAAAAGTATTATTGTCTGTTCCATCAGATAGCAAAGATGATGTGGATGCCACGATCGTACTTGGCGTGAACGACAGCAATCTCACCCCGGAGATGAAACTCATTTCCAACGCATCCTGCACAACGAATTGCCTTGCTCCCATTGCAAAGGTACTGAATGACAATTTCGGGATCAGAAAAGGTCTCATGAACACGATACACAGCTACACCAACGACCAGATCATCCTGGATGCGCCGCATAAGGATCTCCGCCGGGCTCGTGCAGCAGCAGTTTCGATCATCCCGACCAAAACAGGCGCTGCAAAAGCCATCGGGTTGGTGATCCCAGAGTTGGAAGGCAAGATGGATGGCTTTGCCGTTCGTGTTCCGACACCTGACGGATCGCTTGTCGACCTCACCTGCGAACTGAACCGTGAAGTGACCAGGGATGAAATTCATGCAGCCATGAAAGCCGCTTCAAACGGACCTATGAAAGGTGTTTTGCAATATCTTGACGAACCGCTGGTAAGCTGTGATATCATCGGGAATTCTCATTCATCGGTCTATGACGCAGAACTCACCAAGGTATTGGACGGCAACCTGGTCAAGGTAATCGCCTGGTATGACAATGAATATGGTTATTCCTGCCGCCTAGCCGACCTGGTTGTCAAAATGGGATAAATTGTTGTTTATAACAATCCGGCATTCCTGAGAATCTCGTTCAATTTCGGCTGGGTCCTGGCAAAATTCACCAAAACGGCAATAATTCGCTGATCCTCCTTTTTCAGTGGACCAAGTGAAAGTTTGCGGTCCCAGAATGCAAAGCCGAATATACTGATCGTCATGGTTGTAAAAATCCCGATGATGGCCCAAAGAAAGTTGAAAAGCTGATCGAATCGTTTGTCCATCGATTCAAACCTTGTATTCATTTCAGTTTTAACAGATACTATATTCTGCTCCGTACGAATGATCCTGTCACGGTCATCAAGCGTAAATGGAATCTCATTTAATTCTGCGTTACCGATCAGGGGTAATACAAGCAACAAGCACTGGATAATTTTTTGTAATGTTTTCATTTACTTTTCGGATTACATTTTAATGGTTAATCCGGTTAATGATACAAAGGTAATACAGAATTCGGAAAAAGTTTTAAACAAATGTTCGATCAGGTAGTGTAAGAGGTGTTTAGGTTATATATACTCCCGGATGCCTTTCAACCAGATTGGGAATCAAATTTCATTGTTCAAGGATGATCCTGTGCAACAAAATTGTCACTTTTTGTTTTCGTGCACCTCAAGCCTTTTAAGCAACAATTCAACTTTCCCCTCCAGGTCCATGTTGGTTTTTTTCAGTTTTTCTATTTCTTCCTGCTGTTCCTGAACGGCCTTGACCAGCGGTACAACAAACTCGGAGTAACGCAATCCGTAATAATCGTTTTCATTTTTTGGGGCATCCACTCCGGAGAATTCAAAACCGATGGATTTTGCGGCAGCTTCTACCTCCTGTGCGAGGAATCCCGAGTGAATAACCCGGGACTTTTCATCGCGCGATTCAATGTCTGATGGTGACGGGGAATCCATGATTGTCTTGCCGTCAGCATCTCTTCGCTGGTCTTCCTTCAGATTGGCAGCCAATCTGTTGATATCTAACTTATAGGTCACCGGGCGTAACTTCATGATGAATTCAAGGCCTTTCACATTTTCCTGTATGGCTGTTTTAAAACGCTGATCCGAAAAATCGGTCCATCCTGCATAACCGCCGATACTTGTTACAGTGGAATTTCCTATTCGAACCTGGTTACTGGATGTCGGACGTGCATTATAACCCAGGCCCGATACATTGGTATATCCCCCAGCATTTGGATAGGCCATAGCTCCAAGGAAAGTACCGGAAGAAAAGGTGTTGTTATCACCCGCCGAATAACCAACACTTGTATTGAAGCTGGAGTTTGTAAAATAGGATGAATAAATTCCCACTGCGGTATTAGCACCACCTGTACTATTGGAATAAAGCGCGTAATATCCATGTGCTGTATTTGCGTCTCCTGTAGTATTGTTGCGAAGGGAAAAATTTCCAACAGACGTATTGTTTACTCCGTTGCTGGTCGATGTTGGCTGATTTGAATAAAGCGCTTCATAACCAATGGCTACATTGTTGCTGCTCCATGTTACTCCTGCATTGGGAAATGACTGGGAATATAAAGCATTTCGGCCAACTGCCGTATTCTGACTTGCCGTGGTGTTGTAATTAAGCGCATTATAACCCTGGGCAGTATTGGAACTTCCGATGGTGTTTGCACTGAGCGCGTTATACCCTCCTGCAGTATTGTAACTTCCTGTGGTGTTGTCGTTGAGCGCACTATACCCCCCGGCCGTATTGTAGCTACCGGTCGTGTTGGAACGCAGGGTATAATTACCGATAGCGGTATTCCTAACTCCGTTCGTGGTTGAAGTTGGCTGGTTGGAATAGAGGGCTTCATAGCCAACCGCAACATTGTTGCTGGACCAGGAGGAACCGGCACTGCTGTATGATTGGGTTTCTAATGCTCCCCAGCCGAGTGCAGTATTCCTGCCCGCCGTGGTATTGGAACTTAGCGCATGATATCCGAAAGCAGAATTTGAATTGCCAGTTGTATTGGAATAAAGTGCATTTAAACCAAGGGCAGAATTTTCACTACCGGTTGTGTTGTTGTACAACGTATAGTAACCATTCGCAGAATTGTTAATTCCTGTGGAATTAGAGTAAAGTGAATAATATCCGGTGGCAGTATTGGAATTTCCGGTGGTGTTCGAATACAGCGCAGACATTCCGGTAGCTGTATTTGCGACTCCGGTCGTATTGTTAAACAGCGCAAATGATCCGGTGGCAGTATTTTGATAACCGGTCGTGTTGTAAGCAAGGGCAGCACATCCGTTGGCTGTATTGAAATTACCCGTTGTGTTGTCATTAAGTGCACTCCATCCGACAGCGGAATTGTTGAACCCGGTTGTGTTTGAATAGAGTGCACCCCAACCATTGGCATTATTGTAACTTCCGGTTGTATTGGAATAAAGTGCGCTCATTCCACCGGCATTATTTTCACTTCCGGTTGTATTGGAATAACCTGCATCCCTCCCGATAAATGTATTGTCTGTCCCGCCACTTACAGCGTTATTCACTCTTCCGGTATTTAAACCGACAAATGTATTTGTTGCATGGTCCGAATGCAACCACATCAGGTCGGTGCCATTGCTGTTCCGTAATTTTACCAGCGGATTGTTGTTCCCCTGGACCGTGTTGGCATCAATGATCAGTTGTGACACATCGGCATTGCCTTTTACATGGAATTTACCAACCGGGATTATCGTGTTTATACCTACATTAGATGAATTATCAAAAATCTGGGAGTTGCCTCCGCTTGAGGCTCCTGTAAATTTGATCACATAATTTGTGATACCGGAAAAATTGGCAGGGACAGCCGGGCCGATTAAATTCCAGGTGATGCCATCATAAAAATAGAAGCTATTGTTGTCAGTTACAAATACCATTAACCCGGTTGCCGGTACCGGAATGGCATTTCGCTGGGCTACCGTCATGCGTGGTATCAGCAAGCCTCCGGAGGTTGTTTTAACATCCAGCATCGCAGAACTGTCGGGCAGGGAGCCATCGGAATTGACTGCGACCTGGGCGTTTAAATTTATTCCGAAAGTCATGAACAGAATTAATAATAAATATTTCATGTGTTAATAATTTGTTTTTTAATAGTCACATGGAATATCCATGATTAACATTCACGGTTTGCATGAACGTAGTGCTTATGGATATTTCATATGCTTATGTATCTGGAATTATTTAATAACTGATTTTTCGATTAGTTGCGTCAGGCGTTCATTTTGTGTTTTCAGCTCTGCAATCGCCAGTTTCTGTGCTTCTATCATTTTCTGTTGCTCCTGCACGGCTTTTACAAGCGGCACCACAAACTCGGCATAACGTAATCCATAGTAATCATTTTCATTTTTTGGCACATCCACTCCTGAAAATTCAAAACCGATGGATTTTGCGGCAGCCTCCACCTCCTGTGCAAGGAATCCCGAGTGAACAACCCGGGACTTTTCATCGCGCGATTCAAGGTCTGATGGTGACGGGGAACCCATGATAATCTTGCCGTCCGCATCCCTTCGCTGGTCTTCCTTCAGATTGGCTGCTAATCTGTTGATATCTAACTTGTATGTCACCGGGCGCAATTTCATGATGAATTCAAGGCCTTTCACATTTTCCTGTATGGCTGTTTTAAAACGCTGATCCGAAAAATCGGTCCAGCCTGCATAGCCGCCGATACTTGTAACTGTGGAATTGCCTATTCGGACCTGGTTGCTGGATGTCGGACGTGCATTATAACCCAGGCCCGTAACGTTGGAATAGCCACTTGCATTCGGATAGGCATTTCTGCCGGCATAGGTTCCATAATCAGATTCATAATAATCTCCTGCGCTATACCCAATAGCTGTATTATAACTTTGAGTATCGACGGTATAAAGTGCAAAAATTCCGCAGCCCGTATTGTTGTTTCCCGAAGTATTTGAATTAAGCGACCCAAATCCGATGGAGGTATTCAGGTTACCTGTTGAATTAAATTGAAGTGACTTATATCCGATGGCCGTGTTATTAATCCCTCCTGTGTTGGAATAAAGTGCAACAACTCCGCAGGCTGTATTATGAACTCCATTGGTATTGGAATATAATGCCTCTGATCCGATCGCGGTGTTATAATATCCTGTTGTGTTGGAACGTAAAGTATAATTCCCGATTGCAGTATTCCGGATACCGCTTGAGGTAGAAGTAGGCTCGTTGGAATAGAGGGCTTCGTAACCAACCGCAACATTGTCACTATTCCATGGAATACCGCTATTGGAGAAAGATTGGTGCAACAGGGAACGGCATCCGATTGAAGTATTCTGGCTCGCTGTGGTATTATTATAGAGGGCTGTAAATCCGCTGGATGTATTGAAGCTTCCGGAAGTGTTTAAAAATAGCGCATTCGATCCGCTGGCTGTATTATAGCTTCCCATGGTATTGGAATTGAGCGCTGAATAACCATTGGCGGAATTGTTAGTTCCGGTAGTGTTGGCATAAAGTCCATTTACTCCGCATGCAGTATTTGAAATACCAGTGGTATTCGAATAAAGTGCCTGGAATCCTGCTGCGGTATTATAACTCCCTGAATTGTTCGAATATAGTGAATTCTTTCCGCTGGCGGTATTATAATCACCTGTGACATTGAAATTGAGGGCTCTGTAGCCAACTGCCGTGTTATGATTGCCCTCGGTATTAAAATACAGCGCCTGATACCCATCCGCAGTGTTAAAACTTCCCGCTGTGTTGAAGTAAAGTGTCTGATAACCGGTAGCATTATTGTAGTTTCCCGACGTGTTGGAAAAGAGCGCCTGGGAACCGATGGCATTGTTGCGGGATCCTGTTAGGTTTGAAAAAAGTGACTGGTAGCCCAGTGATGTGTTAAACAGTATATGGTCGATTTTACCAGACAACTGATTATTTGTTTTGAATGTCAGGGGAACATTATCGGTAGTACCTATAAAATTTGCAGCTACACTGGTGCTGCTGTTGCCGGTAAGACTCCAGAAACCGCCGGTTCCGGTCATCAGCCATGTAGGACTGGCAGCGGTACCGGCATTGTAATAAATACCCGGAAAGTTATCGGTTTGAAAAACCATCAACCATGGTGCAGGGCTGGCAATTGCATTCCTCTCAGCCTGGGTCATTCGTGGTATTAACAGTCCTTTAGCAGCATTTTTAACTTCCAGCATGGCCGAATTATCAGGTAATGAGGCATCTGTGCTTATCGCAACCTGCGCCATACTTGAAAACGATGGTATCAGAAATAATAAAAAAATCAGGGTTTTCACTGGAATTTATTTTTAGGATTATTCAGACTCTAATAGTTCGACTCGTTTAAGTAATTGATTGATTATCTGTTGTTGTTCTTCAATTTTCGATTGCTGTGTTTCGTTTTTCAAATTCAATTCCTGCACGGCTTTTACGAGTGGAACCACAAACTCGGCATATCTCAGACCATAAAACGCTTCTTCATTTTTTGGCACATCCACTCCTGAGAATTCAAAACCGATTGATTTAGCGGCTGCTTCCACTTCCTGTGCGAGGAAACCTGTATGAACGATCCGGGATTTTTCATCGCGTGATTCAATGTCCGATAATGATGTTGAGCCCATGATAATTTTGCCGTCAGCATCTCTTCTCTGGTCTTCCTTCAGATTGGCTGCCAATCTGTTGATATCTAACTTGTATGTCACCGGGCGTAACTTCATGATGAATTCAAGGCCTTTCACATTTTCCTGTATGGCTGTTTTGTAACGCTGATCCGAAAAATCGGTCCATCCTGCATAACCGCCGATACTTGTTACGGACAAATTACCGATAACAACTCTGTTTGAGGCAGTTACACGCGCATTATAACCCAAAGCCATGCAATTAGTATAATCATCTGCATTGGGATAAGCGCCATATCCGGCAAAAGTTCCATTTGTAAAGGTATAATAGTCTCCCGCGGAATAACCAACACTCGTGTTATTATTAGTAAGTGTAAAATAGGATGCAAATTGACCAATAGCAGTATTGTAATTACCAGATTCGTTGTAAAAAAGAGCATTATTCCCAATCGCTGTATTTGAGCCTCCTGTTATGTTGGAAATTAGTGCATTATTTCCATAGGCAGTACTATTATTACCGGTCGTGTTGGAGGAAAGCGCCAAATATCCGCCTGCAGTATTATAATCTCCTGAAGTATTATCCTTAAGGGCCTCTCTTCCAATTGCGGTATTTGCAAAACCATCGGTGTTTGAAGAAAGTGCCTCTGATCCGATGGATGTATTAGCGTTTCCTGTGGTATTGGCATACAGTGCAAAATAACCACTGGCTGTATTGGAACTTCCTGTTGTGTTGGAACGAAGAGAATAATTTCAGGTTGAAGTATTATTAATTCCACTATTCGTTGATGTCGGTTGATTGGAATAAAGCGCTTCGTACCCTATTGCAACATTATTGCTGTTCCATGGCGTTCCCGCATTGTTAAATGATTGGGAATATAAGGCACTTCTGCCAATGGCTGTATTTTGATCTGCGGTGGTATTGGCAAAAAGTGCGCTCCTTCCGGCTGCCGTATTATCGCTTCCGGTGGTATTGGAATAAAGCGCATACACTCCGCTGGCGGTATTGGAGTTCCCGGAAGTATTGTCATTTAAAGACTGAGCGCCAGAAGTGGTATTGTAACTTCCTGTCGTGTTACCAAGTAGCGAATAACGCCCGGTGGCCGTATTGTTGATTCCGGAAGTGTTGCTTATCAATGCAGAAATCCCGATGGCGGTGTTGTTATCGCCTTCAGTATTACTATTCATGGCACTAAGTCCAACAGCAGTATTTCCGTATCCTGTGGTATTGGAATAGAGCGCGTGATATCCAATAGCTACATTGGAATACCCCGTTGTATTTGAATAAAGAGCAAGATATCCGATGGCTGTATTTTCAAATCCGCTAGTGTTTGTATAAAGTGCTTTTGAACCAATCGCGGTATTCCAAAATCCTGTACAGTGGTACAAGGCCGAATCACCTATGGCTATCTGGTTACTTCGATTTGTACTGTTTCTTAAGGTATTTATGCCAATGGCCACATTGGAATAACCGGTAGTATTGGAATAAAGGGCAAAATTTCCATTAGCAGTATTAAAGTTTCCTGTGGTGTTGGAAGTAAGAGCATATGTTCCGATGGCAGAATTGGAATTACCGGTAGTATTGGAATGGAGGGTTTCTAATCCAACAGCAGTATTGGAACTGCCGGTGGTGTTTAAATAAAGTGCATCGAATCCGATGGCAGAATTGGAATTGCCGGTGGTGTTATATCGTAGTGATGCAGCTCCGTTAGCAGTGTTGTAACTACCCGTCGTATTTGAACGAAGGGTGACAGTCCCGATTGCAGTGTTATAAAAGCCTGAATTTATGGAGGTTGGCTGATTTGAATAAAGCGCCTCATAACCTATGGCAACATTATGGCTGAGCCAGGCTGTTCCACCATTATTGTAGGACTGGGAATACAATGCATTCGTTCCGATGGCTATATTAAATCCTGCAGTAGTATTGGAGGACAGTGCATTTGAACCAAGGACAATATTTGCAGATCCGTTTGTGTTCAATGCCCCGGCATTGGACCCGATAAAAATATTCCCTGACAGATCAGTAAACTCCAGACGGTTGTTTCTCAGTAACATTTTTTCAGTGCCGGCCAGGCTGAAGCGGATGATGTCTTCATCCGGGGTCTTCTCAACTTCTATTTTCGTATCCCCGTCAGTATCTTTAAGGATATTGGCAGTTCCCGCCGTGAGCATGACCCATGCAGAGCCATTGTAGGTGTAAAATGCCTGGTTGGTGGTATTGTAAACCATCAGTCCGGTGGCGGGACCTGGAATGACCAGCATTTCCGCTGTCGTCATACGGGGAATCAGGATACCTTTCACCGTGGATTTAACATCCAGCATGGCCGAATTATCGGGAGAGGTGCCATCGGTATTAATGCTTACCTGGCCGAAAGTAAAAATACCCGGGAGGACCAAAACCAATCCCGGAATAAGAATAAATCTTATCACTTTTCTCATACAAAATGGATTTAACGGGCGTGTATACCAAAGTTCTCAGTATCAATATGATTTTCTGATTGCGGAAATATACAACAGACGAATCAGAATTACAACGGAAAGTCACGTCATTTTACGGTATAAAACAGACATTTTTCCTGCATTTGCATGATAAATATCATTTTGAACGTCTGTCAACCTGATTTTGACTCTATACTGAATGGAGGAATCCGAAATCTGAAATCTGAAATCCGAAATCTGAAATTAAGCTGTATCTTTGCCGCCTAATAATCCGTGTTTGAGGTCAGATGTGTCTGATTTGCATTTCCCGCCGGCACACAATAATTAATACATGCTTACATTTGAAGAACTGGGTATCAGCAAAGAGATCGTGCTGGCCCTCGTGGATCTTGGTTTTGAGGTACCAATGCCAGTACAGGAAAAAGTTATACCGCTCCTGCTCGGAGAAAAACCTGATATTGTCGCACTTGCCCAGACCGGAACAGGCAAAACCGCTGCCTTTGGATTGCCACTGATCCAGCAAATCGACACGAACAATACGCTGCCGCAGGCATTGATACTTTGTCCGACCCGCGAACTTTGTGTGCAGATCGCCGGAGATCTCAACGATTTCGCCAAATACATCGACGATCTTCATATACTCCCGGTTTATGGTGGCAGTAGTTATGACGTTCAGATCAAGGCATTAAAGCGAGGTGTACAGATCGTTGTAGCAACACCAGGACGATTGATCGATCTGATGCACAGAAAAGCCATCAAACTGCGCGATGTCAAAGCTGTTGTTCTGGATGAGGCCGATGAAATGCTTAACATGGGCTTTCTTGACAGCATCAACGACATCCTGGCCGGGGTTCCAGAAAACAGGAACACGCTGCTTTTTTCGGCAACCATGCCCGGTGAGGTCGCGGTGATCGCTAAAAAATACATGAACAAGCCGGTTGAGATCACCATCGGGAATCGAAACTCCGGCGCCGAGAACATCAGGCATCTCTATTTTACCGTCCACGCCAGGGATAAATACATGGCGCTTAAACGCATCGTTGACTTTTACCCTTCCATTTATGGCATCGTTTTCTGCCGGACACGTGTTGATACCCAGGAGATTGCCGATAAACTGATTGCCGACGGATACAATGCAGAAGCGCTCCATGGCGATCTGTCACAGGTACAGCGTGACAGTGTGATGCAGAAATTCCGGATTCGCCATGTTCAGTTACTTGTTGCCACTGATGTTGCAGCCCGCGGACTGGATGTTACCGACCTCACGCACATCATCAATTATGCCCTCCCGGATGATCTCTCAGCATATACCCACCGTAGCGGCCGTACAGGTCGTGCAGGAAAAGCGGGAACATCCATCGCAATCATCAACCTGAAAGAGAAACACCTGATCCGGCAGATCGAAAAGCTGATCAAAAAACCGTTCATTGCAGCGAAAGTTCCCGGCGGACGTGAAATCTGCGAAAAACAACTGTTTAATCTCATCAATAAAATGGAAAACGTGGAGATTGAACATTCAGAGATCGATCCATTTCTCCCTGCCATTTATAAAAAGCTTGAGTGGCTTGAAAAAGAAGATGTCATCAAACGGTTCGTAGCGCTGGAATTCAACCGTTTCCTCGAATACTACCGTAATGCCAAGGATATCAATGTTTTTGAAGAAAAAGGGAGCGAATCCTTCCGGGACAAGCGGACAAGCGGACAGAGGGACAGAGGGACAGGCGGACGGGCGGACAGGTGGACAGGCGGACGGGAAGACAGGCGGACAGGTGGACAGGAGGTGACTGCCTTTACGCGTCTGGTTATTAATGCCGGGAAAGCAGATGGATTGTATCCCAACAACCTGATCGAAATCATCAATGCCAATAGTCCCGGTAAACGAATCCGTATCGGGGACATCACACTCGGAAAAAATGATGGTGTGTTTGAAGTTGATTCCGAATATGCCAAATTTCTGTCAGAAACATTAAGTGAAGCTGAATTCAAGGGTTCGAATCTCTCGGTTGGAATTGCGAAGGGGGAATCGCATGTCAACGTCAATGAGCGCCGTTCTTTCAAAGAGAAGGGAAAATTCAAGGGTGATCATGATTTCAGGAAAGGGAAAGGCACTACGGACTACAAAAAGGGTAAGGGTGGTTCTGACTTCAAAAAAGAAAAAGGAATTCCGGAAAACAAAGATCAGGAGATCAAGTCGTGGATCAAATCAAAGGGTGATAATCCGTTTTCCGGCAGTGAAGAATGGGCGGGGAAGAAGAAGAAGAAAAAGAAATAAAGCCTGCATTTGCTCATTTCATTGAGGATGATGCCGATCTCCAAAAAAACCGCCTTTCAGAAAATTCAGGCCCTGGTCATCAGGTTTGAAGAACAACTTGGCTCCTATCGTTCCGCTGAATACAACGAAACTCTTACCCGTCGCGATTTCATAGATCCTTTCTTCAAAGCCCTGGGATGGGATATCGACAATTCACAGGGTTATGCAGAGGCATACCGCGAAGTAATCCATGAAGATAAAGTGACAGTGGGCGGCGAAACCAAAGCGCCCGATTACTCATTTAAACTGCCAGGGGGGAAACGGCTTTTCTTTGTGGAGGCCAAAAAACCAAATGTTGATATCAAACATGACATCCAACCGGCGTACCAGGTCAGGCGGTACGGGTGGAGCGCCAAACTTCCGGTGTCCATTATCACCGATTTTAAAGAGTTTTCGGTATACGATTGTACGAGGAAGCCAACCCCCTCCGACAATGCCGCTGTATCACGGGTCAGGTACCTTACCTGGAAAGAATATCTGAACGAATTTGATTTTCTGTGGGACACCTTCAGTAAAGAAAAAGTGTTGAAAGGTAGTTTCGATAATTTATACAGAGCGATACCGCTAAAAAAGGGACGGCAACCGTGGATAAAGAGTTCCTGCTTCGACCTGATGCTTCAATTGAACAATGATCTGCAATCCGCGACCCTTCCCGATCAGAAGGAGCAGTTGAAAGCCCGTATCGGCCACACCGACGAAAAGATCAACAGGATGGTTTACGCGTTATACGGGTAGACCGGCGAAGAGATTAAGATCGTAAAGAACATCGGTTAACCTCAAACCTTCCAGGTTTTAAAAACCTGGAAGGTTTTGAAACGTTGTTGATGATTTCCGGTGAATTTGTATATTTGTTGAATCTGAATTATCAAACAAGCAATCTTAAGGCACATTACAATTATTAAAATGAAAAAATTCAATCAATTTTTATCCATTGCCATTTTATTGGTGGTGGTCACCGTCATCATCAGCGGGTGTAAAAAGAAAACAGAGGATCCGGTACCGGCTTTTACAATCTCAGCAGATACGGTTCCCCTGACAGGTGGTGGCACCGGTGTTCAATTTTTTGCGAAATGCACCAATAACGGAGTCACCATGACCAATGTAACCATCACCAATCCTGCATCTGGTTTCTTCGTCCACAATTTCAACGGTGCATCTTATGTGAAAAATGCAATATTTCCTTTACAGGGCACAAATGAAGCCTATCCCAAACTTGTGGGCTCCTGGCAATTAAACCTGGTCGGCAAGAGTGCCGGCGGGACTGATTTTGCCATTGATGCTACCTACACGGTTAGTCAATAACGTTTGTTCAGGTAAGAACATTCGTTTCATTCTTTCAGTGAGTGTTTGAAATTACGAATTAGGAGGTTGAATTATGAATTATGAGGGGGGAATTTGATTTTTCGTGTCAGGGGTTCTGAGGGATTTAAGTATACTTCCTTTCGGGATTGTGCACCAAGTCCTTCTTCAACATTTGCCCCAATCGATGTACCTGATCTCAAGAGCTGATTCGAAATGATAGATTCTTTATAATTTTCTTTCAGTTCTTTACCCAGAACAACAACCAAGACTCCAAACTTGAATGATTTTTGCTGAATTATATTATTATCTTTCATAAATTTAATTTCCTGTTAATCGGAAAAAACACAAAAGGTAATACACCAATTCCGCTTTTTTATGATTTTTTTCTCCTAATTCATAATTCACCCTCCTAATTCATAATTAACTCCCCTCAACCGTTTTATCGTAATTTTGTTCCCCGAAAACAATCATATATCAACTCAGCATTACAAGATGCCAACTATTGAAACAATATATCTTGGCGGGCTTCGTACCGAAGCCACCCATCTCCGTTCCGGAAACAAGCTTTTAACCGATGCCCCTCCCGACAACCAGGGCCGGGGAGAGTACTTCTCTCCTACCGATCTGGTGGCCACTTCCCTGGGAAGTTGCATGGTCACCATAATGGGAATCGCGTCACGAACGCATGATTTCAACATCGACGGGACCAAAATTGCAATAACCAAGATCATGACCAAAGATCCTCCAAGAAAAATTGACGAAATCGTAATTGATCTTGATTTTCCGCACGATTATCCTGATAAAGTGAAAAGGATCATTGAACATTCGGTAAAGAATTGTCCTGTGGCGCTAAGCCTTCACCCGGACATAAAACAGACCGTGACGATCCGGTATCATTGATCAGGGAGTATCCATCACACATCGGACCGGAAAGGCATTTGTGCGGGTTGACTCATATCGTGATACGCTTGTATTTAAGGAATTCATTCCCCGGGCGACTGAGCGATCAGGGCTGCTTACCGTGGATGTCCAGTACATCGTAACTTTTACGGCATCCGAAGTAAAATACCAGGAATTGTTAAGATAAAGAATTCCCATCGGAATTGCGTGGAAACCCTGGCTCAAAAATGGATCCTTGAGGTATCCTGCCGCTATTCCGTCGGCGGGGTATGATACCCCGGCTGCAACCGCATCGATGAGCAACTGCCATTCATTTTCTGTCGGTACATGCCATGCCGGAGGGCAAATTCCCTGCCCGGTGAAAGTACTGCCATAACGCATCAACTCATCCCATTGGTAATACCCGCCATATCCGGAACAACCCGGATCGGCGTTCAGACAGTACTTCTCATTGTTGCAGTTATCGGTTTGAGGTGTTGAAGATTGGTTGATCTGATATCCATGGTTAAGGTTTTGGGTCATCCAGCATCTGGTGCCGATATTCGCTGTCTGATAATTCTTTCCATCCCGGATATCTGTAAGGTTTTCCCCGCAACTGAATGAATTGTTCAGCACATTGATCGCAAAGAATATGGTATCGCTGCAAACAAAGGAATTGACATAAGAATAGGCTAACTGGTGCAGACCGGTTCCAGCCAGGGCCGGATCAAAAACATCGCTGTTGACCCCCGGGCCGGAATAACTGCCGCCCAAAGGTCTCCCACCCCTCAACAGAAATGGCTTTGCATTAACCGATGTGATCAGGTCAAAACAAGCGACCTGTGAAACCGAAGGTGAAGGGTCTATCGTAACGATGGAAACGCCATCCACTCCCACGCATCCGTTTCCGGATGGGGTAATCTGGTAAGTAACAGTGCCACCGGACATACCTGTATTGGAAAGCACCTGGTTTATCTGGGTTCCGTAACCGGGGGCAAAACCACTGATGGTTGGCAGACTTGGGGCCGCAGTCCAGCTAAAACCAGCTTCTGCGACATGCGACATCAGGTTTATGGTGCAAGTGGTTCCTGAACAAACCGTTTGTGCCGAAGGCAAACAATATACGTCAGGAACAGGGTAAACTGTTACATTAAAATTGGTTTCCAATCCAATGCAATTGTCAAATTCGGGGACAACTTTATAATTAACGAATTCATTGCTGAAACCTGAATTATACAGGACTTGAATAATGGAGGAAGAATTTCCATTGCTGTAGCCTGTAACATTTAACGAACTACCAGTGGCAGTCCACGTAAATGTTGTCCCCGGAAAATTTGATCCAAGAAAGATGGCGGTTTGCGTCGCCGAGCATTGCATAAAGACGGTATCGGCATTTGTGACCGTTGGAGCCGGTTTCACTTTCACTATCACCGTGGAGGGTGGGCCCGGCGGACAACCAAACGAGGAAGGTGTTACCGTATACAGGACACTGTCGGTTATAACCCCCGAATTCAACAGTATCTGGTCAATCTGGTTCCCGTTCCCATTGGAGTAGCCTGAAAGAGCAGTAGTCCCGCATGTTGCAATCCAGGTGAAAGTAGTGGTCGCTACATTTGAAAGCAGGGTGATGCTGGTTGTTTGTCCTGAACACACCACCTGTGAGGCTGGGGTGAAATAAACATCAGAGACCGGATGCACGACTACCGGGTACGCGGCCGGATATCCCGGGCATCCGTCGTAGGAAGGTACAATGGTGTATGTGACTATTTCATCTGTCCATCCGGTATTGTACAAAGTCTGATCGATCACGGAAGAATTCCCGGGACCAAATCCCGTAACATTGGAGGAACTTCCGGTTGCAGTCCATGTAAAGGTTGATCCCTCAGGATCTGCGGCCAGTAATATCATCGGGGACATGGAAGAACATACCTGGGAGCCACCCGGATCGTTTGTCAGTAGCGGCAGTGGCCGGAATGTTATTACGACCTGGTCACTTGTTGATCCGCAGGGACCTTGTGCCATAAGGTTAAGGGTGACCGAACCAAGGAGTATCTCATTAACTCCTGGAGTATAACCAGGATGGAGCAGTAACGGGTCGTCAAAGGTACCGTCACCGCTTGTCGTCCATAATACCGATGTGTAAAAATCCGCGGACGAAGTAGACAGGGTGAAGGTACTCAGCGGACAAACCAGCGTATCATTTCCTGCATTCACAGAAGCGGCAGGATAAACCGTGATAACGGCCGTATCACGCGAAATACAGTCACCCGGCCGGGTTGTCTGTAAAATATAGTTAAGGCTGGTAGGTTCAGTCACCATACCTGCAAAGGTGAAATCAGGATCGGATAAAATGGACGAAGTAAGATATAGTGTTGGTATCCAGTTATATACGTAGCCAATAGTAGCGGGTGTTCCAATCTGGACAGGTACGTTGGCGCAGGTAGAATGATCTGATCCTGCATTAAGAATCCGGATAAAAGTAACAGGCAACACTGCATCGCCGCAAATGCAGGGATTATCGATTAACCTTAAGACACAAAGCATCTTGCACACCTTTTCAGAGGGAACAAAAAAAGTTGCTGTCATGAACAGACTGTCCCCGGGCAACAAAGCCATGACAGAAACAACCTGGCAGTACAGTGAGTCGGTACTTTGTTCATCGGGGAGTCCGTTCCCATTAACATCGTGTATAAAAATCACTGACAAACTGTCGCTGTTGAAGCTATCCGGCCCGCCATTTTTAAGATGGTATTGAATGGTCACTGTTTCACCGGTTGATCCTGCCGGGATACTTTGAGCATTATATGAACACAAAACAGCGTTATCTTTTGAAACCGGTATGTTGCTGATAATGGATGAGGTGATCGACTGGATCTGGCAGGTTCCTCCGGGCACGGTATTGCAGTCAACATCCGCCACAAGCAATGTGGTCGTCTCAACGGGGAGTGTGTCACAATGAAGGTTTTCCGGACTCACATCAATCAGGTTGAATGTAAAAACGATGGAATCGTTGATGGCCAGGTTTGGCTGGATTGTAAAATTAATATAACGTATCCCACCGGTGATCACATTGGATGCAATACCCGAAGGTCCATTGTGGATCCCTGTCAATGAATTGTCTTCGTAATCAAATGCAGCATCAAGGTTGACGCCAATCTTCTCGATACTCGACACTGCATTTGGACCCAGGTTGATAACTTTGATCTTGAACATGGAGCTGTTACTGCACGTTGAAAGCGCATCAGGAACCCAGGTATTGATAACATACAGGCTGATATCAGTAGGCAGTCCATCAACAATGATTGGGAGTGCATACGATGTTCGGGATTCTGTCTCGCCACAGGCATTTGACGCTGAACCGGTTATATTCAGTGCCTTGCCCGATGTAAAATCACAGTTTGTAAGTACCCTGAACTTCACGTCATAACCATTTTTTGGGATACTGTCGATCCCTTCAAGTATTGCAACACCATCAGGATCGCCCGAGATGTTATAAACCCATTTGTTGCTTCCGGCGGGCAGGTTTTCCGGATCAGAAATAGTAGTCCAGGTACCTGTCGTGTATGGAAATTTGATTTGTGAAAATCCCGGTATAACCTCTACTCCGGGAGGTATCGCGATGGTGAGCAGTAAATTATACCCATAAGCAAGCTGGGAATTGGTCACTTCCACCCGGTAATCTAACGTATCGCACAGATTCACAGGGTTTAACGGTGATGTGATTGAAACATTCAGGTTGATCGACTTCGGATCAAGGTACAGGAATGTATTGTAATTGCTACATCCATAGGCCGAAGGAGGATACCCCAGATCAGGATTCACGGGGTAATTAACGCAGTTGTATCCATGCTGCATCCGGATGCTGTCAAAACTGCATGATGTATAGGTAGCATATATTTCATAATACCGGCACTGGCTGCCGGTGAAGGATCCAAGTTGCACCCATTTTTTTCCCGGACCATAGGTGTTCAATACCACGTCTACCGGCGATGCCGGGTTGGTGACTTCTTTAAATGAAACGATGTTAATACCCGTTGAAGCACTTTCAAAGCCCAGCCAGTTGTTGTCGGAAGGAAAAGTACGGCCATTGCAGATACTGATCTTCCATGCCACTGTATCTTGCCTGCCTTCCACCGTACCGATCAGCTTGGTCATAGTCATGGAAGGAGGTGTATAGGTTACCGGAATATTTGTGGTACCTGCCTTGTAAATGCCAAGACCATCGGCATAATATTGGTAGCGTCCACGGGCATCTACTCCGTAACTATAATTTCCTGTGGCTTTACAGGATGGAGAAGCATAAAAACGAATCCGGTCATGATCATTGTAACAGTCATAATAGTCAGGAAAACCCCATGCGGCAGTTCGTAAAAACATGAGTTTCGTGCCGGTGATTCCCATGGTAATAACAGGATCAGCGATACTTTCAGTTTTATAACTGCCATTATCCAGGAAATATGAATGGATCGAACTCCCTGCCTGGTAAGCAAAACCTTCCGGAAGACTAAAGGTGATGGTGTCGATCAGGCAGAATGGGCGCACTTCATTCGGAAAGGCAATATCTCCGCCGCATCCATCAAGTGTCCGGAAAACCAGCCCTTCATATAGGAATGCAGTGCATCCTTCCAGCACGATCGACTGGTAGTTGGTGGAGACCCCGAACGGAAGGTTACTTCCAAGCACACTGAACGTATTTCCGAGGTCATTGCATGACAGTTCTGTATCCTGGTTTCTCCAGTAGAAACTCCCGCGCAGACCTGGTACAACTCGCCAGTCGACCTGTGCAATATTCTTTACACTTCCATAGATATCATATGACAATGAATCTCCGGTGGTGAAGGTGGTCCCTCCAAGACACCCCCCGGGAATTGTGAGATCCCCAAAATATACGGAATATATAGAGGTCGAACCGTCTGTTATTTGTGGAGATAGGTTTGCACAGGTGTGCCAGGAAGAGGTTTCTGCATCATAGAAACGGAGCGTATCCGTCAGGTAATTAAAAAACAATTGATTACCCCAGGAACCGCCGACGGAGTTATGTTTCAAGCGGAAGAACAAACTATCGACAGGTCCGTGCAGTCTTCCGGAAGCCGTTATCCTGATGGTATCTTTAGACATTGCATGATCCAGCCTGATCCCAGGTGTTGATGATGAAATACGGGTGCTGCACTGGTCGTTGGTCCATCCAAGGGTTGTGCGACGGATATTAAAAACTGAAATGGAAGGGTCGGGACAATTCACCACGGGACACTGGATCCCAAAGAGAGGAGAATCCCCGCACCAATAAGTAAAGAACCTCGAAATATAGTTTTTTTTATCGCACCAGAGTTTTAACTCTGCATGAATGGAAGCCGTTGGCGGATGCGCCAATTCACATTTCGCAACAACCGGTACACGGAAAAGTCCGCCACTGAGAATACGGCTTTTATCGAGAAAATAAAATGCACTGTCGCCAGAGATCACCGGGAGGCCCATGCTCACCCCTTTGAAGGTTGCATTGTCGCCTGAATAGATGATGACGCCGGGTGGAAGCACCACTTTATACACAATCGAATCGAAAGGGCATCCATCATTGTTGATCGCCGTCGACGTGTTGACAGTGTGTTCAAACCAAACCGGAATGATCTCAAACAGATCAGGTGGTATGGTTGTCTGTACCGTTGAAGTATTATAGGTCATGAACTGGTTCACGTTGGCGTTTGGCACCCAGGTCACACCTGACGACGCATTGCACTGGTTCCTGAAGTCATATCCAAACCTGAATCCCTGCCATGCCGAGTTGGTCCATCCCTGTCCGCAGGTTTTACCGGTAGGAATCGTACTGACAGCCTGTGTCCAGCTATAATACGTATGTGCCTTGACAATGAATGATTTTCCCGCCGGGAGATCATCAAAATAACCGTCCCCGTCAGCATCGTCAAGTCCTGCACCCGGACCATCCGGATCGAATGTATACCGGAGCTGAGTATAAAAGGCATATTGACCGTTAAGGGCGCCGGCACCATAATTATAACCTGCCAGGAGATCGTAACCATTGATCGAAAAGGAGTCGATCTTGTTGATCCAGTTTCCATTGGGGTAGTACAGGGAGCCTCCTGAGGAAAATCCGGAAAGAATGTTAAGATCAAATGCGGTTCCGCCTGTGCCCGAACCAGTATTGGTCACGGTGTATTCGACAAAGCCTGAATTGTCGATAAATCCCCAGCTTCGGCGGTTTGGGGTGAACGCAATCGAAATGTCAGGACTTCCGGTGGCGGGAGATACGGATGGAAAAGCGGAATAAAAATTACAAATTTCGCCATAGCATCCCCACGCTGCCTTAACGGTCGATTGACCGTTGGAACATCCTACCAACTTTACTGTTTCGCTTATGATGATCGATTCGCCCGCATCAAACCTACCATTGCCACCCGGGAAATCACTTCCGGTCAATACAATGGTATCCACCCTTATCGGGCCTGGTCCGGCATAAGGATGAAGAATTCCCGGACTGCATGACAGAACCTGAATATCCGCTGTATGTTCGTCCAAAAGATAAAGTGTATCAAGACTGGCATTCAGTCCCTGCTGTACGATCGTGATATCGCGTGTAACGGTTGAATTCACTGGTATTACAGCCGCATTATTGGTAATATTTGTAATGACCGGTCCGGGGAAATAAAAATTCTGCAAAGGTGAGTCAGTCCCGGTATAGTTGATGGAGTTGTAAAGTACGATGTACTCAAAATCAACTGTATTTGTGTAAACGCAAATCAACCTGGCCTGATACCCGACCGCATGGGCAGTGTTATTTAAGATACCCGGCAGGGAGAATACGGGTTGATTCAGATTGGTGATATTGATTTCAACCGCCCCGGTAACAGACCCGGGCGTGTATCTAACCGAAGGCGGTAGATTTATGGTAAGTAAGGCCCCGCTCATGGTTGCACCGGTTGTATTCGCAATGAGCAATGAGAATGGGCCGTCATCGCCGCAGATGACAAGAAAAGGGGGCTTTGTTGTTGCAGATACCATTACCTGGGCAGGCACGGAGGATATCCCTAACATGCAGAAAATTACCAGAAAAAATAGTTCGGTTTTCCTCATCACGGTTGAACCTCTAAAGGTACAAAAATACAACTCCATACATTAAGTTTATTACCCGGAAATTTGAAATTGTTCAAAATATATTGTTAGGGAGTATACTGCACAGTACTATTCCGGCGTTTATTATGCGAACATACCACGGCCATTCCCAAAAATGGAAAGAAGTGCAGAGAGTCCTGCTACTAAAAAAGTAAAAATGAGATGAACAATACCCCCTGAACAACTACTTCAAACAATGGTTGTACATCTTTGGGAAATCAACTCATTCAATTACAAACAAAAAAACTTACCAATGAAAACCACAAGGATCATTACCGTGTTACTGCTTTTAGCAGGTATGTCAATCTTCTATACGGGCTGTAAAAAGGACAGCACCGATATGACCAAAACCGACACTTCTGTGGCACAGAACAACTTCATGGCTGAAGCCGCATTCGACAATGCCACCGTTTGGTCAGACCATGCAATGGCAAACCAAAGCCTCAAATCGACACTCACCGATACTGTATTTTTGGGAACATGTGTCCTCGCTACGATCGACCTTACAGTCATGCCGTATAAACTGGTCATCGATTTCGGACAAACGAATTGCAAATGCGACGACCAAAAGTACCGCAGGGGGAAGATCATCGTTCATTTCAATGGTGGTTATTGGGTTCCCGGAACTGTAATCACTTACACCTTCGAAAATTACTTTATCGACGACAACCAGATCATCGGGACAAAAATTGTCACAAATAAAGGACGGAACCAGGCCAATAACCTCTGGTGGGAAACTGTTGTGTCCGGCTCAGTAATCAAGGCAAAAAATGGAGGAACTTTTACCTGGAACTCCACCCGGCAGCATGAATGGACTGAAGGTGAATCCACTCCTTTCCAATGGTGGAATGATGTGTACATGATCACAGGTACGGCCAATGGCACCGGGACGAACGGTAAAACTTACAACATCACCATTACCAGCGCCTTGAGGAAAAAACTGAATTGCGAATGGCTGGAAAGCGGAACCCTGGACATTCAGGTTCAGGACCTGCCCCTAATAATCCTTGATTATGGTAGCGGAACCTGCGACAATGTAGCCATTGCCACAATAAACGGCCAGACGTTTACGATCAACCTTTAACGTTGCGAAGGACTCCGGATCTATCCTTCTCCACCTGACCAAAATTTTTAACTTCAGCTGACCTGTTTCCTGTTTTTCATGGGATTGATCTGATTGCCCGCCTTCTTCACAACAAAGAGGTAAACAGGAATCGGTCCTTTCGGGATGATCGGTCGTCAGGTCGTACTTCATATTACTGATATGTTTCAGCAACATGAACATCGTCAGGCCCGTAAACGAAATATTCAACGTAATTGATTAGCGATGAATTGAGACCAATCCGGGGCAAAAGTAAATGAATTTCATGAAATCAGTGCCAAATGGATTTTTCACTCTCTTTTTGACTTTTCATCGGCAATTATAAATTATTAACCCCTCCGTGGCACTCTGTGCCTCTTCTGTGTCACTCTGTGTTATAAAAAAAATTACACAATGAGTGTATTACATTTTTATATTTTTCCGATTAAGCAATAATTGCAGGTATGAAACATCATTTCATTGTACGAGGCTTAAAAAGTATTAATCCCTCTGTGGCCCTTTGTGCCTCCTCAGTGTAACCTCTGTGAAATAAAGAAAATTACACGGAGAACCACGGAGATAACACAGAGAACCACAGAGTAAATTAGATTGCCATGGAACTAAACAGAATTACAGAGAAAATTATCGGATGTGCGATCGAAGTGCATAAACATCTCGGGCCGGGGTTATTGGAATCAGCTTATGAAGAATGCCTGTTTTACGAATTGAACCATGCCGGGTTGAAAGCTGAAAAACAAAGACCGGTACCTGTTGCATACAAGGAAATTCATCTGGATTGCGGATATAGGATCGACATTCTGGTTGAAAACATTGTGATTATTGAATTAAAAACAGTAGAGCTATTCTCCCCAGTTCATGAAGCACAAATACTTACCTACATGAAGTTTGCGCACAAAAGTATTGGCCTGTTGATCAACTTTAATGTAACGGTACTCATAAACGGATTACGGAGATACAAAATTTAAACTCTGTGGTTCTCTTTGCTTCTCTGTGTCACTCTGTGTTATAAAAAAAAATTACACTGAGAACCACTGAGAAGACACAGAGAGACACAGAAAAAATTCACTGTTTTTCGGTATCTTTGCAGGCAATGTCGCCAGTAAACAAATACACCTCCTGGCTCCTCCTGGTCATTTTTTCAGCCATATCAACTGCTGCATTTTCGCAAGCCACCCTTACGGGTAAGGTCACAGATGCAGCAACCGGAGGGCCGCTTCCGGGTGCCACGCTTTTCATCCCCGATATGAAAACGGGAGTTTCGGCTGATAAGGATGGAATATACCGGTTGAGCAATCTTCCAAAAAGTACGTTACTCATCCAGGTCAGTTTCATCGGCTATGGGGCTATAACCGCCATGGTTAACCTGAAAAGCATCACTTCCATGGATTTTCAACTTTCTGAAAGAGCCATCGAAGCCCGGGAAGTGGTTATCACCGGCAGCGGGATCTCAACCGACAACAGCCGAAGCAGCAACTCCATCACACCCATTGGGAAAGCACAGCTTATCACCAGTCCTTCAACCAATATCATCAATGCGATTTCCGCAGTACCAGGTTTGTCGGAAATCACGACCGGTGGAGATATATCCAAACCTGTGATCCGAGGACTCAGTTACAACCATGTGGTGACACTCAATGAAGGGGTTCGTCAGGAAGGGCAGCAATGGGGCGATGAACACGGTATCGAGATAGACCAGTTTTCTGCCGACCGCATCGAAGTTCTGAAAGGCCCTGCCAGTCTGTTCTATGGGTCCGATGCAATGGGTGGTGTGATCAACATCCTTGAGCCGGTACACGCGCCGATGAACTCTATCCGCGGGGAATTTGAAAGCCATTTTGCAACCAACAACCTGATGACAAACAGTTCGGTCATGCTGGAAGGAAATCATAACGGTTTCATTTGGAGAGTCCGCAGTAGCTATAAAAATGCGGCTTCATACAAATCCCCGACGGCATATGTTTACAATTCATGTTTTAATGAAATGAACTACAACGGTATGACCGGACTTAACAAAAAGTGGGGCTATTCCCATCTGCATTTCAGCCGGTATGATGCCAACATCGGCATGGTGGATGATGTAAAGGACAGCTTAACAAGAAAACCTGGTCTCCCGTACCAAAAGGTCAGCCACAACAAGATCACTTCCGTTTCGAACTTCATTTCAGGGAGCAACCAGGTCAGAATTAATATTGGTTACCAGGACAATGACCGCAGGGAATTTTCAACTGACAGGGAAAAACCGTCACTCTTTATGCAACTTAAAACCTGGACATACGACATCAAGTACACGCACCTTTTTAAAAATGAACTTGAATTGGTAGCGGGTGCCGGGGGTATGACCCAGACAAATACCAATAAAGGGAATGAGTACCTTGTTCCTGCGTATAGTCTGAACGATATTGGCGGATTCGTCTATACCAAGAAATCATGGGAACAATGGACATTGAATGCAGGGATCCGTTATGACACCAGAAAGGTGGAAGGAAGACCACTCTTTCTGGATAGTCTCGGCCTGCCTTCCAAGACCGGTGATACCATATTCACCAGTTTTAACAACCGGTTTTCTTCTTTCAGCGGTTCTACGGGATTCACCTTTGCCGCCAGTAAAGTATTCAACTTCAAATTCAATATCGGATCAGGATTCCGGGCACCCAACATCGCCGAGCTTGGCTCAAACGGTGTTCATGAAGGAACTAACCGCTATGAGATCGGGAATCCTTTGCTGAAACCCGAAAACAGCCTGCAGACCGATGGCGAGATTTCTGCAGGCTGGCGTTGGCTCAACATCACTTTCAGCGGATACTATAATTTCATATCCAATTACATTTACCAGCGTAATATCAATTCTGAAACCATCTCAGTTGATGGAACTGTTTACCGGGTTTACAGGTTTGTACAGGGCAACTCAATACTCAAGGGCTTCGAACTGGAGGTTGATTTCCACCCGCTTGATCCGTTGCATTTCGACAACAGTCTCGACTACGTGATGGGAACAAACGAATCAACCGGAATTCCCCTGCCATTAATTCCCGCCCTGCACTCGGTTCACAAACTCCGCTGGACGTTCGAAACCAAGAGCCATAGCCTGCTGTCGGCGCCCTACCTGGAGATCGGCGGACAAATTCATTTCGCTCAAAACAGGATCGATACCTTTGAGACCACCACAGCCGGCTATTTCCTGCTTGACGCATCAGCAGGTACCCGACTTCTTATTGCAAAACAATGGTGGACCATGTTCATCTCAGGCAGCAACCTTACAAATACAAGCTATTTCGACCACCTGAGCCGGTTGAAAGAGTTGGGGATCAACAATCCGGGATGGGGAATAACCGTTGGAGTTGTATTGGCGTTTGGAGTTTATGAAAAGAGGTAGCGAGGTAGCGAGGTAGCAAAATAGCGGAATTTGAAATTTCTAAAGTTGTTGAAATTCAATGATCGGGTAACCTTTCAGGCCATCTGCATTATAAAATCCAACGAACCGTAGTTTATAATAGAATCCTGAAACGCCGTGAATGATATAATTAAGGTTTGGTTGAATGGTATAGACACCTGTTGTAAAGTTATATATTTTCCATTCCCAGCCAATACCGTCCAGCCTCTTCGCAAAGGTCATCGACATGGCCTGTTCACGGTTTATCGTCAGGAAATCAGCCGAAGAATCTACAGCAACTTCCACAAGATAACGGTTCAACAGTACACCTGTTACAAGATATGGGTATGGAATGCCCTGATCGGTAAAAAGCAAGGTCGTATATTGGGAAAACAATACGTCGTACATTTGCCGTGGAGGTTCTATTGCCTTTATTTGACCATTTGCAAGGCTGAAATACAAATAATTGACTTCAGGATCTTTGGTAACAGCACTTGAAGTTCCTGATCCGCCTTCCAGCGGTGCATACCGAAAATAAAAGGTATTGTTTTTAAGACTGTCAAAGATCACCTGGTAGAGTCCAAGGGGATTTCCCAATTCATCAAGACCACGACTGACGGCGTACACATGATTATTGGATACAGTATCACTGCCTGAGATGACAAACCACTCCCCGATCGCTGTGGAATCGGAATTACCATCCGATTTATCGAAGCGTAGCTTCAATCCGGTCGTATCGTAGGGTTGCCCAAAGATGACCGTTCCAAGGTCGGCCACTGTCATGAAATTGCTGGTATTGAGGATGATATGCCAACCGTGCGGGCTGCACTCAAAACCCAGGTCATAGGTAGTCTTTACGTTGGTGCTGACGACTTCCCCTGAGTCAAGGCTGTAATAAACCTGATAAAGATAGTTTTCCGTTAACGGAATCGTGTCGGTTTTCACATCTCCCCTTGGATGCGGTGCAACCATGTCATCTTCCTTGAAACAGGACTGGAGCAAAAGAACTAAGAGCACGAGAATGGATAGATGGATTGTCCGCATCATTTGTATTTATTGAACTGTAAAGACATCTTCACAAACATTGTCCGCCCCCAGCCAATATTCGTGTTACCTCCCCCCCCGCTGTGGGCACCGCCGTTACCTCCGGTTGATGGGATTGTCGTGGTGTTAAAGATATTTTTAACTCCGGCCGACAAACGGATCCTGCTGTTCCAGAAACCCTTGCTGGCAGTAAAATCCATCGTGTTGTACGGATCCACCCATCCCCAGTTTACGACCTGTTCGTCAAAAAGCAGTTGTGGAGATGCACCTGAATATTTATAATAGATTGACAGGGTTATATCTGGTTTGATAAACCGATACGAAGGGCTGAATGTTATTTCGGTCGACCACTTAAAGGGTGCATAAGGTATATCATCCTCTGGTGTTCCGGTGATACCTGTTTCGGCCAGCCCCAGTTGCATTTTAAAGGCCGGGTAAACCGAATAGGAAAATCCGAACTGTACACCTGCACTCTTGTAACGACTTATATTTTCATAACTGTATTCAAGATCGTTCCCGGTTTGTGCCAGGAGTATGACATTTTCAATAAAATTATAAAAACAACTTGCATCCATCGACCATGCTACCTTGCGTTTCTCGATGGTCCAATTCAGGTTGAGGTTGAAATTATTAGATTTTTCGGCCTTTAGATCTGGGTTTCCAAGAACATTGTGGTTCACATCCACGAAAACCAGGTAAAGCTCTTTGATCGATGGCGACCGGAATCCACGGGAATAGGAAAACCTGAGGTTCAAAGGATCCACAATATTCCATTTCGTACTCAGGGCATAAACCAATGGGGCGCTGTAACCAGTATTATAGATCAACCTCATCCCGGGTTGAATGGACAATACCACCCTGTCAGGGTGCATGGCCCCGTCAGGGTGATGTACCGTGATCGGATCCCATTTCATACTAAGGAAAGCTGCATAATCACTGATCTCCTGTTCGTTATCCGTAATTTTTTCCCCGATGCCACGCTCCATGCTGATATCGAAACCAACCTGGTAATTTAATTTCTCCCTGGAATTGCTTTTTGCAAAAGTACCACGGGCAATGAGATTGTTTATGATGGTGGTATCCTGAGCCCAGGACTGTTTTACAACGTTTTCGTTCAGGGTGGTGAAATCCTTGTAAATGGTTTCCCGAACCCGCGAATACCCTGACCATGAGCCCAACAAGTTAATAAAATGCATCTTTGGCAACTTGATCGAGGCATCGGCCCGTCCTGAATACCTGACTGTTGTAAAATGGTTATCAAAAGCATTTTCAAAATACGGACTCAGCAATGGACCCTGATCAAGGAGTAGTTCATTGAAATAGTCTCCGGCAATTTTCAGCTTCAATCTTTCAGCAGTAAAAGTATAATATCCGTCAAAAAAATATTGGCGGCGTGGCTTGAATATTTGAGCGCGGCTGGTATCAACCGGTGAAAATCCTCCGAAAAAATTCCTGCCGCCATCAAATGAAAAACCATTTTTTTTATGGTTCACTGATACGGCTCCATCAAAATTGTACACACCAACCGATTCAGCGTAGGCATTGGCTGAAATGTTCAACAGCGAGGTTTTATTCTCCTTTGTTATGATATTGATGATCCCGGCAAGGGCATTGCTTCCATAAATGACCGACATAGGGCCTTCGATCACTTCCACATGATCAACATTGAAAAGGTTGATCTGGTTCAGATCGAAATTACCATTCATACGGCCAATCAGTGGAACGCCATCCTGGAGAAATTTGACGTTTTCCCCCGACATGCCCTGGATCCGGAGACTGGTGCCGAGTACACCATCCTGAGTTACCCGCATGGTCGCTTGATCTTTGAGCAGGTCCGCCATATTAGTGGCAGCTTTTTGCTCAATCTGCCGGGCATTGATCACCTCCACACGGTAAATGGATTTATCTGCCCGTTCGGGTGTGTATTGCGCTGTAACAACTACTTCGTCCATGTTCAATACCTTCGGACGTAGTTGGATCTCGATGGATTGTCCAGGATCTATAGTGTCAATATAGGTAGCAAAACCCATGTAGCTGATCGCTATCTTTGAAATTTCATTCACCTCATTGGGAACTATCCCATCCATGGAGGTAAGACTGTATTTTGGTGAACCTGATTTCAATCCTTCAAAACACACATGTGCGAAGGGCACCGGTTCATGGCTTTTTTGATCAAGGACCTTTATAAAAGCCTTTTGGCCGTAACCGGAGGCTACGGCCAAAAGACTGAAAAGTCCGATCAGAAGGCTGATTGGGCCTTTAATCATGCTTACAGGGATAAAATTACCTTGGTCACCTTTTTCGTTGCTGCGGTGGAAACGGTTACAAAATAAATCCCGGGTTGCACCCCGGTTACATCCATTGAATAAGCATTGGGCCCATCAGCCAAACGTCCCGGACGATCTGCACGGAGTTGTCGGCCTGACAGATCTGTAAGAGTAAATGTAAGGTCTTTACCGGTAGTACCGGTTACTGTTATATTAATCCTGTCAGTGGCAGGATTTGGAAAAACAGTTAAATGAAGGTTATTAGTTCCGGATTCTGATATCCCGGCGCTGGCTACCTTTTCAAGGTCAAATTTCACGATACCGGTCGAACCGCCCGCAAAGCCTGTAAAAATCAACTTGTATATATCTCCCTGAAGGGGTTTAATAAAATAGACAGTCGAATCGACTACATAATAAGTAAAGGTATTTATATCAAATACTTTCCAGTCCCAACCAATGGAAGAGCGTGTGGAATCCCAGGTACCAGCGCCAAAATCATTGTAATCGAGCGAAACAGGGTAAAATTTCTTAGTGATCACAGAATCGTTGCTCAACACACCGGTAACGAGGTATGGCGTACCATTCGATTGAACTGACATATACTTGGTAAATAGGATGTCCCAGCTATTCTTGACAGGCTGGAAAGCAACACGGGCATTGGTTTGAAGAGAATAACCTGAGAATTCGGTGGCAGTGAGGGAACTGATATCCTCCGTAACATTTTGCTCATCAGAACCGTCAAGGTTGGAATATCTGAAGATATAGATATCGGCGGCTGATAGTTTTTTCACCATCCAGAGTTTCTTAAAACTACCATCGCGCAATTTGATCACAAAAAGAGAATCTCCCGTCAGGTTGTGTGTTACGTCATTGTATTTGCACCAGCCATAATCGGGATGTCCTGAAGCATTGCGGGAGAATGCTCCGTTTTCCCAATCCGTTGGGTCATTGTACATTGGTTTCCAGGTAGATAAACCAATGGTATCCATGGTGGCCCAGCCTGATGTATCGGCTTTGGGATAAGTATAAAGGATAACACCGGAGCCATCATTTGTCAGGATAGAGGAACTCATTTTCATTGTTCGAAACGCAATATCCCAGGTTGCACGCGGTCCGGTTTGAATGGTTCCATTTGCCATGCTGTAATAAACCTCATCGACGTAATTGGCAGACATGACAATGGAGTCAGATTTCATAGCCCTTTGGGCGGTGGCAGTTACAGTCATCATAGAAATTGCAAATACTGCAAGACTGATTGATAAATATGTACGAAGGTTTTTCATGGGGATTTGTTTTATTGGTTGATGAAGATTATTGTTGTGAATGGGTGAACAGATTGACAGGCGAACAGGCAGACAAGCGGACTGGCGGACTGGTGGACGGGTAAACTGTGATCGGGTGAAGACAAAACGATTAACGTTTTGGTTCATTCACTGTTTGAACTCACTATTTACCAGTTGATTTTCAGGAAATGGGCGGGCCACGCAGGCCGGAGGAGGAAATCCGGTCCGGTACCGGTACCAATTGCGACAAGTCAGATGAAATTATCTGACGGGTTGTGTAACTCTGATGGATGCCTTCAATGCGAAGTTCAAAGTCAAAACTATTGTAATCCTGCTGAAGATGCTGGTTATCGCGGGATAGTTTTGAAAAAGATAAGGTCTTGGAATATTTTTCGATATCACGTTTGTAACCAACGAAATTCGGGATCAAAGGTTTTCCCCAGATCTTATACTGATGGAAATTGATGAGTGATCCGAAGCAGATGATGGCAACGGCTATAGCCTGAAAGCAGAAAAAAAGCAAAATATTATTTCTGTGGCGACGGATCATCTGTTGATAATTGATTAACAGGTTGCAAAACTACTAATTAATTTTTAATTGAAATACCGTTTCACGGTTTAATCAAATTCTTTTTCAACAATCTGTTAACAAAAAATAGAAAACCACTGAGACACTAAGGACACTAAGGATCACTTAGAATTTTCTTAGTGTTTCTAAGTGCTCTAAGTGCCTAAGTGTTTTTTTTACCCCATAAAGGACTTTAAAAGCTTGCTGCGTGACGAATGCTTCAGCCGGCGCAATGCCTTTTCCTTGATCTGCCTGACTCTTTCGCGGGTGAGGTCAAATATTGATCCGATCTCATCAAGAGTATAACTGTGCGGTACCCCTATGCCATAGAACATATTGATGATCTCACGCTCTTTTTCTGCAAGAGTTGAAAGTGACCGTTGTACCTCTTTCGCGAGCGATTCCCTGATCAGGTTCTCATCGGTTCCCGGAGCATCATTTACGAAAACATCGACCAATCTGACTTCCTCATCCTGATCGATGGGTGCATCCATTGATACCATCCGGGTAGATATCCTGATCGTTTCAGCAATTTTATGTTCAGGTACTTCCAGTTCAATCGAGAGTTCATTAAGCGACGGCGGCCGTTCAAACTGCTGTTCAAGTTTGATGTGAGCTTTCGACATCTTGCTCATTGAACCTACCTGATTCAGGGGTAACCGTACAATACGTGATTGTTCGGCCAAAGCCTGCAAAATGGACTGACGGATCCACCATACTGCATAGGAGATGAATTTAAATCCCCTGGTTTCATCAAAACGACGGGCGGCCTTGATCAATCCGACATTCCCTTCATTGATCAGATCGGGCAGTGACAGTCCCTGGTTCTGATATTGCTTGGCAACCGAAACTACAAACCTCAGGTTAGCCTTGCATAACTTTTCAAGCGCAACATTGTCGCCAAGCTTGATCCGTTGTGCGAGCAGGACCTCTTCATCGGCAGAAATCAACTCCTCTTTAGCAATATCGGAGAGGTATCTGTCGAGTGATGCGGTTTCCCGGTTTGTTATCGATTTTGATATTTTTAATTGTCTCATAATCCGATTCCATAATATGCCCGCAAACCATTCGGGTAAAGCCCTTCGATCAGGACCCCTCCCTGACGGTCAGCAAGCGTTTCTTTTAAATCCTGAGTCGATCGCAGTGGTTTGCGGTCTACCGATAATAATATAAAACCTGCCCTGATCCCGGCATTCTTCAGCTTGCCGTTGCCTAAAGAGGTAATTTTAAAGCCATAATCAACATTTAATCTGGCTTTTTCGTTTGCAGACAGAGCCTCAAAGGTGGCTCCCTGGATAATTATTTTATTTCCTTTTTCGGCGATCAATTTTGATTCTTCACTCATCATCGTGAGTGCAAGTGTATACTCCTGACCACCTCTGTGAACGACCATCGTAACTTTATCGCCGGGATTTTTCTGACCGATAAGTTCCATCAGTTCTGCTTTTCCATTTACCGGATTGTTGTCGATTCGAATAATGACATCGCCGCTTTTCACCCCTGCAAGCTCAGCAGGACCACCCTCAACAACATCATCGACATAAATGCCCCTGAGATCGGAGAAACCCTTTTCTTTTGCAAACTGATCGTCGATTTCACGGTAAAAGACTCCGAGATAGGCACGTTGGATTTTACCGAATTTCATGAAATCACCCACTACCTTTCTGACGATATTCACCGGGATGGCAAAACTATACCCTGTATAATAACCTGTACCAGAAGCTATTGCAGCATTTATCCCGATTAGTTCTCCTCTTGTATTCACCAGGGCTCCCCCGCTGTTACCTGAATTTACTGCAGCATCTGTTTGTATGAATGATTCTATAGCCCCCTGAGAACCCAGTATGTTTATATTCCGTGCTTTTGCACTTACAATTCCTGCAGTGACCGTAGAAGTAAGATTAAACGGATTTCCGACTGCAAGAACCCACTCCCCTATTTTAACTTCATCAGAATTACCATATGTCAGAAAAGGTAAATCATGCTCATCAATTTTTATTAACGCCAGGTCGGTGCTGGGATCCGTTCCAATGACCGATGCTTTATATTCGCGTTTGTCGTTCAGGGTAATGGTTACATCAGTAGCTTCCTGCACGACATGGTTGTTGGTGACAATAAAACCATCCTCCGATACGATCACACCCGATCCCATGGCTGAATACGGTGTACTGTATTCACGAGGTTGCGGGCGTCCGCCAAAATTAAAAAACTCAAAAAAATCATCATAAACCAGACTCTTCTTCTGAAATTCCGATTTAATATGAACGACTGCATGAACTGAACTGGATGCAGCAACTTCGAAATCGGGTTGATTGAACGCGGCACTCGGATTATAACTTACCTGTCGTATCGGGATTCCATCGGGTCGGGTCCTGCTATTATGCTGCTTATTTTCAAAGGTCTTGTAAAGACCCAGTGAAACAACTCCCCCTATCAATGCAATTAAAAAAATTCCTGCAATTTTCTTCATAATGCTTTTGTTCTTTTGGATTAACCAGGTTTAACTAAAAAATTGACAATTTGATTCAAATTCCGTTAAAAACGACGCAATGCATCTGATATTTTCACCCCGATTGTTAATTTCTGTTAATCTCCTGTTAAAAAAACGTTAAAAAAATTGCTGTTTTGTGTATTACCTTTTGTAATTAATCCGATTAACAGACAACACAATTCATAAAAAGTTGTTTCTAATTTGAAAACTCATGAAAACATTATTGATTATCACACTATTAACAATCCTTACGTTCTTTGATCCGGTGAATTTATTTTCCAGTCAACCAGAAGTGATTCTCTACGAAAATCGTGCCAATTTAGATTCGATAAAAATAAAAAGTCAAAATGTCAGGATTGTATTCTGGAATGTTGAGAACTTATATGATCCTTATGACGATACAACCAAACTGGATGATGAATTTACCTCAACCGGAGCCAAACACTGGAACTGGACTAAATTCAGCATCAAACTAAATTATGTTGCAAAGACATTGCTGGCCATTGGGGAATGGGCACCACCGGCTGTGGTAGGGTTGTGCGAAGTTGAAAATAAATATGTACTCAACAAACTCATTTATGAAACTCCCTTAAGATCATGGAAATACAAATTCATACACCATGAATCACCCGACCTCCGGGGTGTGGATGTTGCTATGCTTTATCGCCCTGATATATTTAAGGTGATTGCCAGTCGTGGTTTTACCATCCGTTTTCCTTTTGATACACTGGTACAAACCAGGGAGATCCTAATGGTAAATGGAATCGTTGGCAACCACGATACCCTTACATTATTTATTAATCACTGGCCTTCACGGCGCGGCGGATATCTCGGTTCACAGCCTCGCCGTAATTATGTTGCTTCGGTCCTGCGGGGAATCATTGATTCGGTGCAAAAAGTACAACCTGCCGCGAATATCGTTGTGATGGGCGATTTTAATGATGAACCTGAGAATGAAAGCCTGAAACAGGTATTAATGGCTGGCAACGATCCTCTCCCCTGTTATGATACAACCTTACATAACCTCATGGGGATAAGGAACAAAAAGAGGAAGGAAGGAACATTGAAATTCCGCGACCAATGGAGCACATTCGACCAGTTCGTCGTTTCCGGAGCTTTGATGAAAGGAAGTTCAGGACTGAAAGTGAATGACGGGAATGTAAGGATATTCAGATCCCCCTTCCTGCTTGAAGAAGATAATACCTATTTCGGCGAAAAGCTAAACAGGACTTACTCCGGGCCAAGATACAACGGAGGATTTTCGGATCATCTGCCGGTACGGGTGGATTTAATTCAGACTGAAAAATAAATTAGTACCCCACCCTAAATCGCTCCCAAAAAAAGTAATTACCCCGCCCTAAATCCCTCCCCAAAAAGGGAGGGACTTACTCCCCCTTCCCTACTTGGGGAAGGGGGTCAGGGGGATGGGGTCCACACGCCGGCAATTTTAGCATTGCAGAATTTGCAAGCATTTCCCTTTAAATTATTGGCCATGATGGTAAATCCACGACGTTCGATTACGACCTTCTTACAGGAAGGGCAATAGGTATTTTCGGCCATGGTACCCGGGACGTTTCCGATATATACATAGCGAATACCTGATTTCAAGGCTATATTACGGGCCATCTCAAGTGTACCCAGGGGTGTGTATGGCAGGCTCGTCAGTTTATACAATGGATGAAAACGGCTGAAATGTAATGGATTATCAGCAAAACCATTGGTGAACAACCATTCGCACATTTCCCTGATCATATTCATGTCATCTGTCCAGCCGGGAACAACAAGGTTTGTGATCTCCAGCCATACGCCTTCCGACTTCAGCACCTTCAGGGTATTCAGAATTGGCTGCAGACTGCCGCCGTTGAGTTTTGTATAGGTCTCCTCACTAAAGGATTTCAGGTTTATGTTGGCTGCATCGAGGTATTTGCTCAAATCACGGAGGGGTTTATCATTGATATATCCATTGGATATGAGCAGGTTTTTAATTCCACGGGCCCTGGCCAGTTTCGACGTTTCAAAGGTGTATTCATAAAACGCGATGGGTTCCGAATAAGTATAGGCGATTGATTTGCAACCATTCCTAAATGCTTCTTCCACTACCTTTTCTGGAAACATCTCAATGTTCTTTGTATCTTTCGGACTTTGCTGGGAAATTTCCCAGTTCTGACAATTCAGGCATGCAAATGTGCATCCTGCCGTGGCAATTGAAAAACTGGAAGTAGCCGGCAGGTAATGAAAAAGCGGTTTTTTTTCAATCGGGTCGGTATGAATCGAACATGGATTCCCATAAGCTATTGAATAAAGTTTACCATCTTTTACAATATGAGTACGGCAAATGCTTTCCAGCCCTTCGCGAAGGATGCAATTGTTTGGACAAATCTGGCACTTTATACCTTTAGGTGTTGTAACAGAATAGGGTGATTCCTTACTGAATTTTCCAGGACCACCTGGCGAAGGCATGTTTCCTGTTCCCATATCAAAAAGAGTTTCTGCCAATCCGTCAACCGAATGCAATCCGGCCGCCACGACACCCATACCGGCAAGACTCGAACGGAAAAATTGGCGTTTGGATATTTTTTTCAAGAATTTGAGTATTTATACCAGGTTGAATGCTGATACTGGCACTCACAAAGTTACAAAATAAATTGAAAGGTTAAAAATTCTAATGTGCCCTGTTTTGCTGAAAAAATAATCGAAAAATCCTGATCAAAATAAACCCTTATATTTTTTGCCGCACCATGAACAGGGAACCGACAGTAGCCAGGTTCAATAACGCCAGGATGATACCTGTGTTCACCATTCCGAGCAATGGAATAAGGAATAATGTTACAGAAAAAGCACCTGCGGCAGAACCGAACATTTCGGCAGAATAATTCCCTGCAACCGCTCGTTGCAAAGTTGATTTTGACAACAGGAATGCCACACGATATTCCATTCCCACGATGAAGGCAGCAATAAATGCCAGCAATGCAAATACAATATGGATAGGCCAGTCCCCGATTTTTTTATCATTGAGCCAATGTATGATCATTGGGGCCAAAAGTGCACATACAGCAAGTGAAATCTGAAGCCATTTGTATAAATGGACTGTTTTGGTGTATGTTGCAATGAAATGCATGCCTGATCCTGCGGCCAGACCCAGCATGAAGATCATGATGATGGCACCGATCGCCTGGAACAGGTAACCAAATAATATCTGTAACCCGAAAATGAGGATAATCTCCAGGGAAGCAAGTGTAAATCCACCTGCAAACAGGCCTGCATTCACCGGGTTAAGAGTCAAAAGCAGCATTACTAGGATCGCCAGAAAAACAATCAGAAAAAAAGCATGCGTAACCTTAAAATGACTCATCCACCATGACATCTGATACCACACCGCACTGGGATTAAAATCGCTGTTAACCGACCCTGATGCAGTAACAGATCCTGTTACGAACTCCGACCTCTCCTTCAGTTGAACAGCATCAAGGTAATATTTGTTGACATAGGTTGTTTCTATCTTCCGTGCCTGGATCAATCCGGGGACATCCAGCGAAAGCGCCGAATCAGAGGCAAGGAAGTAGTTTCGTCCTGCCGGAAGGATCAATACTCTGTGAAAACAATGCTTAAGGGTATTCCAAAGTACTGAGTTCAAATTCCCGGCTTTTCCGCTTACATACTCTGTACCGGTAGGAAGATTGAATGCAATAACTGCTCCCGGTGTCATTTTTTTCCTGATATTCCTTAAGAAATCCACTGAATAATACCGGTTCAACTGGAGGGTGGCTGGCGCGGGCAGGTTAACCAGTACAACATCATAGTTTGTTTTTGTATCATTTATAAATCGCCGGGCATCTGTTGCATGTACTTGAATTGAAGGATGACCTAGTTGACGGGTAAACCGTGAAGCAATCCTGATCAGGGAAGGATCCAGTTCTACATAATCAATGTGTACAGGTTTATACTTGAGGATCTCGGACAAGGTCCCGGAAAATCCGCCGGAGATCAATAGGATATTTGCCGGAGACGGATGCTGCACCATGGCATAATGAACATTTTCTTCGTTGTTGATCATATTACCCGTAGAAAACAATAGCTGGCTGTTTTCAAAAAAATTGAATTGGTTCATGCTTTGAGTAACGACCACCTGTCCATACGGTGTTTCATGGTTCGAAATCACGTGTTGTGATGCATAAAACTTCTTTTCTGCCCATCTCCTGAAATCAATGGTTGCATTATAAACAAGATAAGCCATAGATATGGATAACACCACATAAAACATTTTTTTCCCGGCCACAGTCCATGTAAAATAAAGGGTCAGGAAAAAGTAGACTGCCGTGAGCGTCAATAGTCCCTGAAATGGGCCCAGGAACCAAAGGAACAGGAAATTTATCAACATCCCCGACACCATGCTTCCCAGTGATTCCCATGCATACAAAACGGACGGGGAACTATCGACCGAAAATGTGCTCAGGAACGAAAAAAGAAAACCGTTCAACAGGCAGAATGGCAACTGCATTAAGACACAGGCACTTTCAATATGCCACAGGTCGGCCATGCTACCGTATGGGATCATGCTTACCCTCATCAGATCTACCCCGGCAACCATGTAAGATGGTAAGATCCCGGTGAGGACAATAAATAAGATCAGAACCCGTGGTTTGGTTTTCACGAACCTGCTGAACCTTCCAAGGAAAGAACCAATCCCGGTGATCAGCATCCAGGTGGCCAAAACCAATCCGACGACCAGTTCATTGTCATTGAAAACCATCATGAATTCACGCACCAGGTAGATCTGGGTCCCGATCGAGAGAAATCCTAATGCAAAGAGTGCCTGGCGCGTTGCATTTTTTGAATGCATGTCGTATCTTTACGAAGAAATTATTCAAAGTTAATAAAAACAATGTGGTGCGATTTCAGGAGCGTTTTGCTTATGGGATTATTTTTCAACTTCAACCAGGGATGTACTGCCCAGGACAACCCTGACAGGATCGATCGGAAACCCGCTGCAGCCGGGCGATTTTACCCGGCTGATGCCAAAGAACTCAGGAACACCTTGAATGACCTGTTTGCCATTGCAAAGCCACGGAAAACAGAAAACCTGATCGGTATCGTTAGTCCTCACGCGGGTTACGTATTTTCAGGTTCCGTGGCTGCCAGCGGCTACAATCAGATAGATCCTGACAAGCAGTACGACAATATATTTGTTATTGCATCCAGCCACCAGATCGCATTTCCGGGAGCCTCTGTTTACAACAAAGGTGATTATATTACCCCCCTGGGAAAGGTTTCAGTAAACATCGTCCTGGCTAATGAACTTATCACCGGGAACCCGGTATTCACCTATAATCCGGAAGCGGACCTCACTGAACACAGCCTTGAAGTTCAAATCCCTTTCCTGCAGTACCACCTGAAAAGGGAATTCAAACTGGTACCGATCGTCATTGGGACACAATCGAAAGAAACCTGCCAGAAAATTGCAAAGGCGTTAAAACCCTGGTTTAATGAACATAACCTGTTTGTTTTCAGTACAGATTTTTCCCACTACCCATCCTATACTGATGCGGTATCGACAGACAAAGCCACCTGCGATGCAATCGTTTCCGGTTCGCCGGAAGGGTTGATGAAGATGCTTGATGAATACCAGTACAAAAATGTCCCGGGTCTGTCGACGAACCTATGCGGATGGACATCCATTCTTGTCATGCTGAACCTGGCACATCAGGATCCTGAAATTAAGATCACACCGGTGCAATACATGAATTCAGGTGATTCGAAATTCGGTGACAAAGATCAGGTTGTTGGATATTGGTCTCTCGCGGTAACCAACCCGGAGACAGGTAAAAATCAATCATCCGTCTTTGAATTCAACCAGGAAGATAAAATCATGCTCCTGAAAATTGCCAGGAATACCATCGAAAAATATGTGAACGAGAGGCGTATACCGGATATCAATCCTGAAAAATACAGCGAAAACATAAAAATTCATGCCGGGGCTTTTGTATCCCTTAAGGAATATGGAAACCTGCGTGGCTGTGTCGGAAGGTTCTCATCTGACATTCCTTTGTATCAGTTAATACGGGAAATGGCTATTGCTTCTTCCACAGAGGACAATCGTTTCGACCCGGTCAGCAGCAGCGAGACAGATAAACTCACCATTGAGATCTCCGTGCTTTCTCCTCTGAAAAGGATCAGTTCCACCGGGCAGATCATTCTTGGGAAACATGGAATTTATATCAAAAAAGGGTATGCTTCCGGCACTTTTTTACCCCAGGTGGCTACTGAAACAGGATGGACCGTTGAAGAATTCCTTGGGCATTGTGCCCGCGATAAGGCTGGATTAGGCTGGAATGGCTGGAAAGACGCCGAACTGTTTATCTATGAAGCATGTGTGTTCTCTGAACATGATATCAACGGACACAAAGATTGATATAGGGGCACCATTTGCATATGTTCAGATCGGTAGTTTGTTTGAATGGCGTGGTGAGATCATAAACATCTATTAAAAGTGCCAGGAGCACACTTTCAAAAGATTTCATGGTAATGTCATTCAGAGATGCCGACAGTTTCGCGGGCGCCTCACCGGGTACTGCAACGGTAGTAAATCCTGCATTGATCTTCTTCAGCGGGATGATCCCGGCGCTGGAAATGATTGAATCGCCAAACCGGGAACGGAGCAGATAATCATACATCAGCAATTGAAAACCAATGTTCAGATCAGGTTCCGCCATCAGATCATCCCAATTTTTCACTCTGACCTGTTTTGGCTCAGCAGTTCCGGTTTTATAATCGATGATCTTCCACCAGCCATTCATACGATCAACACGGTCAATAAACCCTTTCAAACGGATTTTCAGATCCTTATCTCCATAAGGTATTGTGACAGATGTTTCGACAAGTTGTTCAAGAAATTCCACGGTACAACTCTGGCCTGCTTTTGTCAGTTCACCAAGCTGATCCGCTTCATATTGCAAAAACCGTTTTACCATCAGTTTTGCAACGCTGACAAGCAACAGGTTCTTTCCATAGGTGATGTCGGAACCTTTGAAATTCTTTTCAAAGGCCTTATCAACAGTTTGCCCGGCAATTTTTTGCATGTCCGAAAGGTGGTCCTTGGTTAGCAGTTTGCCTTTGAAGGGCTCATAGAGTTGGTTCAGCGCTTTATGTACAGAACTTCCAAGTACTGCCGGATCGATGGTATCATCTACATCCTCAGGCTCTTTAATACCGGCAATTTCGGCATAGTAAAATTGCAAAGCACAATTGCGGTATGAGTTCAGCGAACTTGCAGAAAAACCCTTAACTGCTTTTTCTTCCAGGATGGAAAGGGTATCACCTGTTTTCGGGATTTCAATCACAGGGGGAAGTTGAGCTTTGAGGAGCGGTGCGGTAAGTACTGATTGCCTGATTGAAATCTGTGGATTAAATGCAGGCAATTCGCCTTCGATCTGACGCAGGAAACGGCTGCGATCGCCGCCTCCCAATTGATCGGGTTCCGTGTTGTAAAGTACCCAAACGTGATTTGCCCGCTGGATCAGGCGGTAAAAATGATATGCATATACCGAATCCTTATGCCGGTAAGTAGGAAGTTTAAAACTGCGTTTTAAATCAAAGGGTATAAATGATGTATTGATCTTGCCATTAGGTAAGAGACCTTCGTTGCAAGATAAAATAATCAGGTTCTCAAAATCAAGCGTACGTGTTTCAAGCATTCCCATCACTTGTACGCCTTTGAGTGGTTCGCCGTAAAAAGGCAAGCTGGTATTGTTGATGACCTGTTTGTACAATTCGTAAAAAGCCGGAATTTTCAAATCCGGTGGAAACTCCGGCAGAAGATTGCCAAGTTGGTGCAGAATTTTGGAAAAGGCAAAGAGGTATTCCATTTCCATCTCTTTCATATGGCTCAGCCGGAGGTTTTCAATCATTGACTTGAAGCAGATCAGGGCATCGGCCGGTCCTACCCAGTTGGTGAACATGGTTTCCAGAAATGTCAGGTTGGCAGAAAACAACCCGGAATCCTGAGAAACGATTTCTTCAATTCCAATAAAGATTTGATGCCCTTGTCTGATTTTATCAATGGCTTCATCAAAAGCAAACATGTTCCCTTTCATTATCCCATGGGCCATCATATGAACGTAAGGATGCTGCAGGATGCTCAGCACATCTTTGTAATAATACTTTCTGATTCCTTTGGAAGCCAGATAGGTGAATCTGCCGGTGTTTATATGAAGCTGAAACACTGTTTCAAAGAGACTTGCCAGAGGTGTTTGCTTCAATGACAGGCCGGCAGTTAAGTTAAGTGCATCAATTTCATCCGGTATCGAGTTGAGAAGTGGTATCAGCAATCCTTCATCGAGCAGCACCACCGCTGTCTTTTCATTTGCCATGCCATTTTTCGCCAGATCCTTTAAAATATGACCGCAATGTTTCACCTGTCCCATGGGATCGGGAGATCCGATGATTTCCATATGCATGCCTGAATCCGCAAAATCATCGAAGATCCATTGAGGTTCTTTAACAGGCCATTTGTGCATCCAGGTACGCAAAAAATCGCCTGCCTCCTGTTGTTTATTATCAAGATAATATTGGTCGGAATCCCACAGCAGGGTTGCTTTCCCATCATTCCGTAAGGTACCTATGATTTTCTCCTCCGCTTTGGTCAGGGCATTGAATCCGGCAAAAACGATATGCGGCCATGGTAGGTTTTGCTTTGTGGTTTCTATATTCTCAGCGGCAAGCCTGAAACCAAGTCCTTGGTATACATGTTTTTTGATGAGCATCCGGGACGTAAGGTTCTCGTAATAGTTAAACAGCGACTGATAAAAATGAAGATATTTTTTTTCGAATCCGGTGAGTGGCCTGCCATCCGGGTTCCAGAGGCTGATGGCCCTGGCTTCGGTAAGGGTTGAAAATAGTTCTTTCGTATCGACGAGATACCGGTCAATCTCATTGAAATCGCTAAGCAACTGAGGCGCCCATCGCAGAAACTCTTCGAAGGTCTGTGCATTCTTTTCTTCCAGGTCCCGGTGCACTTTATAAAGTTCAATGAGCAGGTGTAAATTCCCGACCTCCTGCATTCCACTCAGATGAACAATAAAATCTTCGATGGAAAAAATGGTTGGCGCCCAGGTCACCTTTCCAACCTCCGCGGCAAGATATTTCCTCAGGAAAAGCCCACCCCGACGGTTTGGTAAAACAATACACAAACCGTCAAGGTCATCTTTAAATGCAGAAACCAGGTATTGCGCAATTTTTTGGAGAAAAGACACCATTCATCAACGACATTTGGTTGACAAATGTACTTAATAAAGAAGAACTGTCTTAATTCTCCAGGGTCATAAAAATCCTCCAGGGCCTAAAAACCTTCCAGGTTTTAAAAACCTGGAAGGTTTCACCGTTTTTTATTGCTTGATGATCTTGACCGTTTCAACTCTGTTGCCCGAGATCACCCGGATAAAATAGATCCCCGTTGTCTCGCCTGACAGAGAAAAGTCATGACTATGTTCTCCTGTAAGCCTGACAGATAACACTTTCTCTCCGATCAGGTCGTAAATTTCGACCGCTGTTGCGGAAGATTCAAAGTCTCCGTTGAGTTCCAGGGTGAAGTTCCCATTGGTCGGATTGGGGTAGACTTTGAAGAATGACTGCCCGGCCACCGGCTGTATATCATCTTTGCCCATGGCAACAGGGGCCATTGGCGGACCAGGCGAACCACAAAATTCGCCGTTGGTGCTGATGTAGCCATGCAGGTGACCTCCTGCCATAATACTTACTCCCGGGAGATAAGATATTTTCTGACCGGCAATCATCGTAGCACTGCCTCCGGGCATTACCACAAACGTTTTTCCATTGCCACCGGCAGTAATTATTTGCGAAGCATCATAACAGAAATTCTGTCCGTCGTTGATGATCGTGTTTGGCAAATCCCAGTTTGGCGGCCGGGGAATCGTTATGTTATAAGCAAATTCACCGGAAATATCCTGGGCAGCCAGGTAATGTATAATGGCCGATGATTTGTTAGGTGGGAAAATAAACATCCCCGAGAAAGAGCCGGTCGGATCAAGTTCCCCATAGAATACCAGCATCTCATCGACAAACACATCGAAAAAACTGTTTGGTAGCAGACCGGTAACCGCGAAGGTAAAAGGTGCTCCCGGCTCAGGTGGTTCCGTGCTGAAAGTCTCAAAGGTCGCATCGTTCATCCATCGAAACGTATCAAATGCAAAAATCAGGTTGTCGAAAATATCGCCGCCTAAACCGGTCGTCGCAACTGCAGGGACTTCAGGGGCAATCAGATTCAGGAACATCTTGGGAATTTTGACCACAAGACTGGATTCAGTTGGTACACCTGGTAAATTCGTATCATATAATTCCAATTCCGTGTTAAATATTGGTGGTACCGGGAGTGGAAATATTTCAGAAGTAATTGTATTTCTGACACTTGCAAAACTATTAATGTTGCCGAAATTACTGATGAGTTGTACTGTGACAATCCGGTCAACACCCTGCAGACCCGCGTACATAATTCCGGAGGTCGGCGCGTCATCTATATCAAGGCCAAGCTCGTAAGTAGCCTGATAAGATCCGCTAGGGGGGATTATCCCGGCAAGCAGAAAATTGACTTTGACGGTATCCCAGTTAGCATAGGAAGTAATAAATACCTGGTCAAGATCAAAAAATCCCTGGAATGGCCCCATGTCCAGGATATGGTCTGAACCGTTTCCAAACTGTTGCGTGACCTTGGCAGGCGGATATGTGGAATCAAATTGAGCTGCTGTTTTACCATGATCCTTTTTCCATTGTTCCATTTCAGCAATCTGATCGGCAGTCAGATTCGTTCCGGTGCGATAATCACTGGGAGCCATGAGATTTCCTGCACCACTGCCTCCCGGAACATCGGGAGCATGACCTCCGGCATCAGCATTGGTAGCTCCGTCAATTTTATGACCGGCACCCAGGGTCATCACATGTCCGACTTCATGGGCAATGGTTTGGCCTGTTGAATCTGCCGGGCGGCCACCTTTTATCAGGATCGTCGGGTTCGTGTGAACTGAAACACCAGGGTTCGAGGGGTCTTCACTTGTTGGTTCATTGCCAAAGGATATCTTGATCCCTTTTTCGTTTTTAAGTGAATCCAGTTCATCACCTCCGTGTTTGCGCAAATCGCCACGTTCACCCGGTGCAAATTTGCCGTCGCCGTTGGCATCACCTCCTTGTCCGGCCGGTACATTATTGACGCCAACTACCCTCAAGGTAGCGCCAGCCTGGCTAAGGGCTTTGTTGGCTTCTGCAACCGCCGCTTTTGCGTCGGCCTCCGTGGTCGAATTGTTATAGATATTGATAATAACCGGGATCTGTGTACCGGTTGCCGCGGGAGCTTGCCCCAGGACAGAAATCTTCGACAGGATAAAAATCAGTGAGAAAAGTCCAGGATAAATCATTCTGGTAAAACTACCATTTACATATGAACCTGGAAAATAAATGTATTTGTGATTCTTCATAGTTCCTCCTTATTTACATTGTTTAGGAATAAATACAAGGGGGAGTTCGCAAAGTTTAATATATGTATTTACAGGATCGAATACCCCCTTTTATGAGAGGTTAAATTTAATCAGACTTACTCTGTTCCGGACAATTAATGAAAATCATTTATCTAATTTATAACCGATATTTTTCTGCTTTACAAAGGAAAAATATCGGTTATAAATTGAGAAATATCAATCCCGAAACCTAAAAAGGTAGTTATCAGATCATTTTTTGATGATCATTTCAATTCCCGAATTCACACCGGAAGTAACATGAATGATATACACTCCGGAGGGTCTGCCAACCAGTGAAAACTCATGCTTCCTGTCGATAATTAAATCCCTGGAAAGGATCCGGTTGCCAAGGATGCCTAATATTTCAACCTGGATTCTGGAACGCTTGAGATCATCTTTCAGTTCCAGGGTAAAGGTACCTGGTGTCGGATTCGGATATATCCTGAAAAGGTCGTTTCCTTTACCGCTGTCTTCAGTCTCCAGATCACCCGGTAAACCTGCAGGCGCCGGATGGATGTACGGGCTGCAATAACTGGTTGAAATGTAACCGTGCATATACCCTCCTTCGTCGACCTGCGTACCGGGGTAATACAATATGTTAATTCCGGCAATGTGGTTCACACTTCCTCCGTTCTCGACTACGTAAGTCGACCCGCTGCCGGCGATCAGAATTGTCTGGGTTGCATCGGCACAGGATACCATCCCTGCTGAAATAGTTTTCTGCTGTAAAGATCTAACCTCAGGAGGAACAGTCCCGTTTCCAAGGTTGCCTGTAAAAGTGCTGAAGGTATCGAGCCAGGCATCAATTTCATGCAAGGTGGTGTTGGCCGCGTTGTATGTGATCCATGGAGCTGCAGAAACCTTCGTGCAGAAAATATCAGATTCAGTGCCCACCACATCGGCAGGTACATACTTAAAAGTTGCATGGCATGTTTCGCTGGCACTCCCCGAACGCGATACCTGCCATGAACGATTCAGAAAACTGGTTGCAGTTCCGGGATACTGGGCATTGATGAGGTTAACCCCGGCATAGTTACCCGGTGTAAAGGTGCCGGAAGTGAAATCCAGTGTGACCGGCGAATATTCGACTGTTCCGTCCACATCTCCTACAGGAAAAGTAAACGGTCCTGTAACTGTGAATTCTTTTCTCAGTTCACCGGATCCCGTAGCAACTACCATCCTGGAGGCTGAAGGCCACGCGGAGATATAGGCCGAAGGTCCAAGCAGCAGATTGTTCGAACCGAGGATAATCCTTCCATTGACGAGGGTCAGGACCCCGTCAATCTGAATATCACCGCCGATCATCAAACCTGCAGAGTTGTCCAGTGTCATGTTCTGAAACATATTATTGCCCACCATAGCTTGTCCGGAAGTACCAATAAACTCAAACGTACCGGGCCCGAATGAAATCAAACCGGCATTCTGGTTCAGAAGACTGCCCTTTATTCTTACGGTACTCTGGTTCATAAGCATACCGCCATTCATGATAGTCAGGGTACCGTTGATGGAAAATGGAGAAGTACCTATGAACTGGACTATGGCTCCCGGATTAATCGTCAGGTTATTACATGCAAGATCCGGGGTCATCGCTACAGGAGGGAATGGGGTCCCGGCAGGTATCTGGACTGTCTGGAATCCGTTCGGGACAAAAGTTGGCGACCAGTTCGCTGAGGCGCTCCAATCGGAGGAGACAGAGCCGTTCCAGGTAACCGATGCGGAACCGGTTATAAATGTATTGACCGTGGACCATGAGGTTCCCGCCGGATTTGTTGCACTGGCCCTCCAGTAATACGTTCGGCCGGATGTTACACTGGTAGTATACACGGAGGTAGACAAACCGGACATATTGATAACAGGAGCTGTAAAAGTTGGAGTAATATCTACCTGGATCCCATACTCTGTTGCCCCGGGAATATCAGTCCAGTTGAAATTGATTACCGGACTCACAACGAATGCACCGTTAGACGGGGATTCGAGGGCCGGATTTGCAGGAAGTGCAGGATCCCATTTCTGGTAGATGGAGGGAACGATCCACCATGACTGGACGTTAAGCCAGGATTCTTCACAGGGGGTCCAATTTTCGAACATTGCCGACATGATCGATTGCAGGTATTGAGGGTCATGGGTATTGAACCAGGAGGTGACATTCAGCCAGGCCTGGGTATACTGGTTCCGCTTCGGAAAGTCAGGCAGGTATGAAGGATCGGTTCCCATCCTGTAGAACTCTTTAAACCAGCAGATGTTCCAGTTCTTCGGATAGTAGGTACATTCCGAAAGGTTGGGTTTGATGCCGCAAAACCAGGAGACTTCGTCACCGATCAACAGCATTTCGTCGTTTAAATCATTGTTTGTCAGGTTGATGCGACCTGTTCCATCCTGATTTACAAGCATCACATCCAGATCAAGCGATGCTCCTTCAGCAGGAGGCGGGCAGTTCATCGGACCAAGGTCGGAAGAAATAAGAAACCTGCCATCAGCGAGTTGTTCCGGGACATAGTCATTCCCGTAATTCCAGGTTACCTGGTTAACCGGGTCCACCGGGACACCCACTGAGGTGGCAGGGACTTTAAAGATCTGTGAGTTACCCAGTGGTGTACGTGTCGATGAATAAATGATCTCCGTTTCGTCATTGGCGAAATGAGCCCCGGCGCTCATCTGGATGGGGTTTGGATTGGATGGGTAAAGCGTGCCGTTCGTGACACGAGTAAGATTGCTCACGAAGTTTGGAAGCATAATATCGACCGTATAAACTTCCCAGCTTGTTCCGGCCTCATCAACGGCGGCTGAAAAAATGATCTTGTCGTTCATTTCATTGAAAGAAGGATGTCCTATCCACGTATCGAATGTAGCAGGCCAAAATCCTCCACCCGTGATGGGCATGAGCCTGAGGTCGATCTCGTAGACCGTCCCGGTGGATACATTGATGATATGCAGCCCTTCGTACCATCCGCAAGGTTCATTGACCGGTATGGAACATTCGCTTTTTGGGCATACTGTGGATGGTTCAAACCGGTATTTACCCGTGCAGACTATCCATTGGCCGTTGTGGGAAAGATGAGGATGACGGTCGGAATACATGTTAAAAGTCAATTGTGTAGGCGGGGGAACATCAAGATCCGGTAATGTACTCATGTAAATCTCGAAATTCCCGGTCCTGTTTGAACTCCATACAACAACAGTATCAAATGGCGGGGTATCCATGATATGATAATCGGGGTGGTTGTCAACCCAGGGATTGGTGGTCAACCTTTTAATGACTGCAGGATTGTTCACATCAGGCATATAAAAAATATCTGCATTGTTTGCAACATTCTTTACAAACATTGCCATAGGAGGAGCAACCGTAAAATAATTGACAGTTGACCACGATGTACCGCTGCCATTTGTGGCGCTTGCTCTCCAGTAATATTTTCCGGCCGGCAACGGCATTTCAAACTGAGACATCGGCAAACCCATCAGATGGATTGCCGGGCTTGTAAAGGAAGGTGTCGCATCGATCTCAATACCATAACTGGTGGCCCCTGAAACATCGGTCCAGTCTAAAGGTGTGATTGCTGCACCATTAACAGCTCCGTTTGAAGGTGATACCAAAGCAGGATTAGCCGGCAATAATGGATCCCACTTCAGGAAATGTGTCGGTATCGTCCACCAGGAAAGTACATTCATCCAAGAAACCTCACATGTGGACCAGTTTAATGTCATGGCATCCATGATCGATTGCAGGTAAACCGGATCATGATAGCTGAGATAATTTTGTATATTCTGCCACTCCTGTGTGTACTGGTTGCGTTTCGGGAAGGAAGGCAGGTAGTCAGGATCTGTTCCCATCCTGTACAATTCCTTCCACCAGCATATATTCCAGTACTTTGGATAGTAGGTACATTCCGAAAGGTTTGGTTTGATACCGCAGAACCAGGAGACCTCATCACCTATAAGCAGCATTTCATCGTTGTAATCGTTGTTTGTAAGGTTGGTCCGCCCTCCGCCATCCGGGTCGATACGCATGAGATCAAGGTCCATGGAAGCTCCCGTGTCGGGTGGGGCGCACATCATCGGACCAAGATCGGAGGTCATGCTGATCGTCCCGTCGCTTAATTCTTCAGGGACATAATCATTTCCGTAATTCCATGTCAGTTGGTTCAACGGGTTTACAGTGGCATTGACAGAGGATGCCGCAACCCTGAATATTTGTGAGTTGCCCAGGGGAGTACGTGTCGAGGAGTAAATGATTTCCGTTTCTCCTGAGGCAAAGTGGGCCCCGGCACTCATCTGGATGGGGTTTGGATTTGAAGGATAATCCGTACCCTGTGTAACCCTTGTGAGGTTACTGATCGTATTGGGAGCCAGGAAATCAACCGTATAAACCTCCCAACTGGTTCCTCCCGGATCAACTGCAGCGGAAAAGAGAATCTTTGTACCGGATTCATTGAAAGAAGGATGCCCTATCCATGTATCGAATGTGGAGGGCCAGGTGCCACCTCCCGTAATCGCCATGTTCCGTAGGTCGAGTTCATAAATAGTTCCTGTACTCACATTGATGATATGCAATCCTTCGTACCAGCCGCAGGGTTCATTCACAGGAACTGAACATTCACTCTTAGGACATACTGTAGCTGGCTCGAAGCGGTATTTGCCGGTACAAACAATCCATTGCCCATCCTCGGAGAGATGCGGATGGCGGTCAGAATAGTTGTTGAAGGTCAATTGGGTCGGTGGCGGCGATTCAAGGTCCGGCAACATGCCGATATAAATTTCGAAATTACCGGTCCGGTTTGAACTCCAGACAACCACTGTATCATAAGGCGGTACCGTCATTATATGAAAATCCGGATGGTTGTCGATCCCGGAATCATTGGTTAACTGCCGTATTATACCCGGCGTGTTGACATCCGGCATAAAATAGATATCGGCGTTGTTGCTTACATTTTTAACGAACATCATGCGTGGTTGCGCAATTGAAAGATTACAACATACAGTCAAAGTGACTACGACGATCAAGCGGGTAAATGTTCTCATATAAACCTCCTTTTTAAATTTTCTGTAATTAATTGAACTCATGATCCTGTTAATTTCCAACAACCTAAACAAGACCAATACAGGTGATATAAAAGTATCTATTCTATGATGGTTTCGACGACTAGTACCCACGAAATCCGTCAGGATAAACAGGGAATTTTTCTATAATAAAAAGGGGGAAATACCTGTAGCCAGTTGACATATATCATCAAAAGCTCGATATATATCATATTTAAAAACCTTAAAGGTTTTGCTTTTATGGTTCATTACTCATTCGCCCAACATCCTCCCACACTGTTCCATCGTCAAGGTAACCGGCAATAGGATGTGTTTCTGCGAGGCGCAAATAAAGGTCTTTCAGTGAAAATTTTCCCTCTTCACTTATCATTGGGAATATAACAGGGTCGAGGATTTGTATCCCGCTGAATGCAAGCGCCCTGGTCGAACCTGTTTCCCGGCATATCCGTCGTTCACCTGTTTTCCGGTTTTCCCAGCCGCATAGTTTCATCTCCTTGTCAAACAGGAAATACCTTGAAGTCTCACGTTCCTTCAGGGCCAGTGTTCCAAGCGAACCCGATTCCATGTGGAAACGGTACATCGCCGGCAGGTCAAGATCGGAAAGGATATCAACATTACGGACTAAGAAACAGTCACATCCATAAAAAAACCAGGCAGTTTTTTTTAAACCCCCGCCAGTTTCAAGCAACTCATCCGATTCATCAGAAATCCAAATATTCAACCCAAAGTTATTATGCAGATGAATGAATTTAATTATCTGATCAGCAAAGTGATGAACATTTATTATAACTTCGGTGATCCCGGCAGACTTCAAATGATTCAACGCATGTTCAAGCAGGGTCCTTCCATCAACCTGATACAGCGCTTTGGGGTGTGTATCGGTGAATGGTCTGAGGCGTGTGCCGAGTCCGGCAGCGAGGATCATGGCTTTCAATAAGAAAATAGTATTAAGTGATTAAATGTTAAGTGTTAAGGTGGTTTAGTAGTTGGAGGTGTGTCAAAATAATATTGATTTTATGATTATCTTTTAGGTATCTGGCCAACGCTTCGGCACAGTAAACTGACCGGTGCTGACCACCGGTACATCCAAAAGAAACCATCAGATGATCAAATTCGCGGTCCATGTAAGTCCTTACACTCTGGTCGATCAATGCACACGCATGGCTGATGAACTCAACCACGGCAGATTCTCTTTTCAGATAATCGATCACCGGCTGATCTTTGCCATTGAGCTGTTTGTATTCATCAATTCTTCCGGGATTCGGCAGGGCCCTGCAATCAAAAATAAAACCACCACCGTTTCCATTCTCATCCGGAGGAACTGACTTTTTATACGAGAAACTGTATATGGTAACTGTCAGTAAATTTTTTGAAAAATCAGATTTTTCAAATTTGTTTAAATCTTTGTTATTGTTACTGATAGATTCATTAACTTCAACAGTTTGTTGATTATAAAACAATGGATTTTTCACGATCGAATCAATAACCGACATCAAGGTCTTCAAGCCAAAACCTATCAAGTTATGTGTACGAAAGTATTGAAGGTTGCGGACGGCATACGGGATGCTCTGCAGGAAATGAGGCTTGTTCTCATAATAGCCTCTGAAACCATATGCGCCCAGTGCCTGAAGGATCCGGATCAACGCAAATCCATCATAGGTCTTTAGGAATTTTTCGTGATCGATCGGGTAAACTTCCTCTAGTTTGCTCAGGTAAAACCGGAGCATCTCTTTCCTGTCTTCCATCGGTATATTGGCCTTGCCATCTGTAAGGAGCGACGCAATATCATACTGCAAAGCGCCTCTTCTACCACCCTGGTAATCAATGAACCATGGTTCATTGTTCAAAACCATGATATTCCTTGACTGGAAGTCACGGAAAAGAAAGAAGTCCGACTCAGATTTCAGCAGAAGATCACACAGGCGGGTAAAATCGTTTTCCAATGCCTGTTCATCAAATGGGATCTTTGCCAGTTTCAGAAAGTAGTACTTGAAATAATTCAGATCCCACATCATCGACTGGCGGTCGAAGGCAGCACGCGGATAACAAACACTGTAGTCCAATGTTTTACCCGCCTTAACCTGGAATAACGGGAGCCAACTGATGGCTTTTTTATAAATATCACTGACTTCCGCCGGAATTTGCATCCCCGGATCATTCTTCAGGAAATTCACCTGATCAGAAGTCGCTGCGGCCCGTTTTTCGGTCAGAAACTGGTAAAGTGTTGTGTCTCCCAGATCTGTAAGCAGGTATATTTCCTTTGCAGGATCAATGGCAAATATCTCAGGAACAGGGAGTCCTTCGCCGCGGAAATGTTCCGTGAAACTTATAAATGCCGTGTTTTCACGGATATCCCCGTTGTGAGCACCAATTACGGATCCAAAATCCCCTTTAAGTCTGAAATAACTTCTGTAGGACCCGGAACCTGGTAATTTTGAAACTGATTGTGGCTCCAACCCGCACCAGTTTTTACAGAGCTGCATTAAATTTTGAACTTGTTCTGCCATATAATTGTATCCTTGTTTTACCGCATGTCCTTCCCGTCCGCTTGTCCGCCTGTCCGCTTGTCCGCCTGTCCGCCTGTCCTTAAACCTCCACCACTCTCACTTCAGGATCAAGGTACACCAAGATCTTGTTAACGTTATTATAACCCATCGCTTCAATATAACCTGCGTATTTTAACATTTGTTCACCGTGAAGTTCATTTGCCTTTCCGCTTTTATAATCCAGGATGGTCACCCGGCCGGCGTCGATAATAACACGGTCGGGACGATAAAAAGATCCTTCTGGCAGTAAAACCTCGGCTTCGGTTTTCACTTGCACCTGATCGCTGAACAGCCTGGCTATCAATGGTTCGGTAATAACCGACCTCACGATGGATACAATGGTTTCTCGTTCTCCCTGGTCTATCAGACCTATCAGGAATGCTTTTTCAATTGCAGAGTCGACATCCTTTGCTGTAGTGATCCATGACAAAATGGTATGTATCCTCTTACCCCATTGCGATTTCCCGGTAGGATCTTCCGGATCCCACCTTTGCGGCGCACTCTTCCGGATTTCAATCTTCTGATGCCAATCAGCACTGATCACGTCCTGATGGATGATCGTTTTCGTTTCACGGGTCACAATGTTTTGCACATGATCTCTTTTCAATCCAAACGAATATTCTGTCAGGTCATCGGCCCACAATTTCTCCTGCTCAAGATAAAACCTGAAGAAACCAGGCAGAGAGCTGATCTCTTCCTGGTTTTTTGGAGGCAATTTTGATAAAATATACAGACGTTCTTCAGGCCGCGTCATGGATACATACAGCAGATTCAGGAGATCAAGCATGGATTTTTGCTGTTCATCTACAAACTGGGTGTTAAAGACGGTTGATTCCATGTCTTTATCGCTTCGAACGATCGCTGTTTTCAACCCGGGGGCCACATGCTTTTCAAGATCGACCCATAGGTAAGTTTTTGTATTTTTCCTTGATTCCCGGGCAAAGGGAAGTATGACGAGCGGAAACTCTAATCCCTTGGCTTTGTGTATGGTCATCACTCTTACTGCATTCAATTCTTCAGGTACCACGATGGACAGGCTGACCTTCTTTTTTTCCCACCATTGCAGAAACTCCGATGCTCCGGTTGATATTTTAATAGTAAAATTCAGAACAGCATCCAGGAAAAACTGCAGATATGGATCAGGATTTCTGTTGAAATGAAAATTGCGGATCAATGACTCACACAAATCGTAAACCGGCAATCCGGAATATTCGACACGAAGCCGGTCCCAATTTGTATCAACTTCAATTTCAGCTATTGTTAAAAATTGTCTGATCTCAGCTATAATAATTTCATTCCTGGGCTCAAACAGAAATTTCAACAAAGCGATCAGGAACCGTACTCTCGGTGAATTGGCAATGAGCAGGGACTCCGCAGACACAACCTCCAACCCTTGCTCCAAAAGAAACCTGGCTACGGTGCTGGCATTTTTATTACTTCTGCATAAGATAGCGATGTCGCGCAGGTCAAATTTCGCCTGCCTGGCTTCCAGGATCACGGACTGGATCCTGTGCAGGGTTTTTGACTCATAATCCACCTCATCCTCGTACCCATCCAGGAACTCAATACTGACAAACCCTCCGGTATTTTGTGGGTTGTATTGTTGCTCCAGTCCTTTAAAGATTTTTTCTTTTCCACCAGTCAGAACATGATCAGCAATGGTCCTGAAAAAACGGTTATTGAATGTTACGATCTCTGACCTGGAACGGAAATTATGTTCCAGGTCAACTTTTGCAAAATGGTTTTGCAGGATTTGCTCACGTTGTTTCAGGATATCATTCTCATTGCTTCCCTGAATCGCGGGCAAGGCATTGAATTGCTCTACATCACCACTTCGCCATCGATAAATAGCCTGCTTACCGTCACCGACAACCAGGTTAAAATTGCCACCGGCCAGTGAATTTTCAATGAGCGGGATAAAATTCATCCACTGGAGTGCCGAGGTATCCTGAAACTCATCAATGAGTATGTGCCGGAACTTTTCTCCAAGACGTTCATAGATAAATGGGACAGGTTCGTTCATGACAATTCCGGCAATCCTTGAGTTGAACTCCGAAATATGAACCAGGTTATTCTGGAGTTTAAATTCATTGAGGACCCTTTCAATCTCATTCAGAACGGCAAGCGGATAAATGGTCCCGGCGATCAGTTTCCGGAGTATGTAGTCGGCTTTGTGCAGTTCAAGTTCCTTTTGAAGTTTGATATATAATTCAGTAAGCCTTGATTTAATACCGGAAATTTCGTTACGTGCAGTTGCTGAGGCTTTTCCTGAAAACCATTTATCTTCCTTAATTGTTGCAACCACATATGAATTGGGTACAAGTTTTTCAAACTTTCCTTCGGCCAGGTTTATAAAATATTTCCATATCCCCCGCTCTCCCTGGAAAAAGTCGCCGGGAGTGAAATTCCCTGTTTTTAAAAGTCCGGCACCCTCCAGGGAAATTTCCCGGATGCCGGTCTCAAACGACCTGATTGCTGCAAACAGGTTATCAGAGATTACCTGAAAATTCTCGAGTGAAAGGTCTTTTAATGTACCGATCCTGGCCTGTCCTTCTTCATCGAGCAGTATCCTTGCAAAGTTGGTCAGGATCGAATCTATATTCCATCCTTTATCGTCATCCATTCGAGTTTCAAGGAACTTCACGAGCAGAGCTGTAAGTTCTGTATCGTCGCCTACTTTATCCAGCAAAAGGTTTACCGCCGTTGACAGCATTTCATCTGCATCCAGCTCAACATTGAAGTTGACCGGTAAACCGAAATCATGGGCAAATGTGCGGATCAGTCTGTGTGAAAAACTATCAATGGTCCCGATGGCGAAATCGGCATAATTGTGGAGGATCATTTCCAGGGCTATTGACGCATTCAATGAAATTTCATCATATGTCATTCCTGTCTCATTCTTCAATATAGGCGCCAAGGTATTTTTGACCATTCTGTCGGCAGACCGGCCCTCTGCCGATAGTTCAGCCAACGCCTTCAATACCCTCTCCTTCATCTCATTCGATGCCTTGTTGGTGAAGGTAATGGCCAGCACATGCCGGAAGGCATCCGGTTCAGCAAGAATGATCTTCACATATTCCTTAACGAGTGTGAAGGTCTTGCCTGAACCGGCGGAGGAGCGGTAAACGGTGAAAGACATGGGAATTTACGATTGGACGATTTACGATTGAAAGATTAATGGATTATCTGGAATTTGGATTGATAGACTTGGTTCCTGGTCAGTAACCGGATGAGGTAGATTCCATCTGGCAGACCGGAAACACCAGTGCTGATCTCGCCGGCAACCGCATTGAATGTCAGGGTTTTGATTACTTTTCCCTGTGATGACATCACTTGCATTTCAGCATGGTTGCTCATATCCGGCAATGAAAAACGGATGTGGTCTTGAGCCGGATTCGGATAAACTTTAAAAGGAATCGAAGCAGATTCTTTTATACCCGGCGGGTATTTGACGGAAACAACCACTTCATCAAAAGCTACATTCTGCAATTCATCAACAACCCATACACTATAAATTACGGTATCCAGAATGGTAACCGTAAGGGTGTTTCCGGTATCCAGGGTATTCCACAAGATCTGGTAAGGTGGCGTCCCACCAGTCACAATAGCATGAAGAGTAAGTTCTGTACCTTGCAATACAGACGTGTCCGGGCCTAGTGAAACCGTAAGGGGCTGGGCCGACATGCGGTAAAAATCACGGTAAACCGCGGTAACCATAGCGCCCTCCTCATTGATCTGAAGTACAGGGATTCCCTCATTGTTGGTCAGCCATTTGTATTCGATGATGTTCCGGTTGATGGGAAACCCTGTGCCAAGGGAATCGATGTAGATGCTGTCGTGCAAAGCCAATGTCGATTTTACCCGGAGTGTCTGAAAGGTTCCATACGGAGTAATAATGGTTCCCCACCCATCGACCAGGTTATTCCGGGTCCGTTGTGTACTATACGATGCCAACCCTGGTATGGCAATTGCAAAGGAAGAGGTTGAAATCCAGGTCAATCCCGGTGTCATTGGAAATTGGTACAGTTTATCCGGAACATCATATTTTGCCGGCAAGGGTACCCCTTCCACGGTATAGGCAGAACCCAGGTCACTGAAGGACGACGCACTATTCTTATAAAATGTGAATCCAAGGGAAACCGGCATGCCCGGAACGGGGATATCACTCAGGGGCGAGGCAAGATTGGCACCACCCAAAAGCACAAAGAATAGCTGGTAACCCGAAGGTGTTGAAGTTGCACTGACAAACGTATCGACCCGTTGGCTTAGCGCTTCAAGAGCTGCATAGTTCCAGGTTGTATCCAGCCCGGTTTTGGCGTATCCCGACGGGACATCATTTGTGAGGCTGACCCTGAGCGTGTCTCCTGCAACCGGCATGTCGGACTCAGTAACAGTGATCTGTGCAAACACCGTAGATGCGATCAGACCATATCCTAGTAATAATAAAAAAATGGTTTTCATAAATTTTCAATTTAATTTTCACTGGGTTACAAAATATTCCAAGACTTTATCCGCATTATGGTTTCGGCTTGTTTTCTTTGCTCCTGAACTTGAATAAATCCAAAAAATTCGCGAAATCCCGTTGATATTTTATCCCGACTCCCTGTGTGTATGGAGCATTGTTATTCAGGATATTCAAGGTATTCGTACGGTTGAAGGCCCGTGCCCTCCATCGTCGGTTTTGGGTGAGAATATACTCCACGTTGATATCGCCGACAAAAGTACTTGATTGCTGGATCGTGGAATTGTTATACGAATTCATACCAAACGTACCATCTATCAACAAACGATCATCGAAAAGCTGAGTGGATATTCCCACATCAAATTCCTGCTGTGTGGTGCTTGTACCGGGTTTGTAATTCATATTCACATTCACATTCGAGCTTATCTGCGACAACATGCTGTTGATCTGGTTGGTCACAAGCGACACCGAGGCGGCCCCAACATTCACATTCGCAGTTGAACTTACTACCACGGGTTTGAATTGATTCATGGCCATCAGGTAGATCGTTTGTTCCGTAATGATCGCTACATTGTTTGTATCAATGGCTGAAAACACCTGGTTTTGAATATGCTCCTCTACATTGGGCAGGTTGATGGCAAAGGAGATATCCGGGTTCATCAACTTCCCTTTCAGCCTGATAATACATTCCACCGGGACCCGGATGCCCTCTTCTTCAGGAATCGTCGTTATTCCTTTTAAAGGTGCCTTTGTCCTGTATGATGCACTGATAGATATATTTGCATCTGCTGCGTCGCCGGTCCAACTGATGGTACTACCCTCCTTGATCGACATGGGCAGCCTTATCAGGTTTTTGAATTGAAACAGGAAGAACCCTTTCGACAGGGTATAAGTTCCGGACAGCGAGAACGGGGTTGATGGCGTCATACTCATCGTCAGGTTACCGCTCCCTGAAGCCTTCAGGTTCCCTAACTGATCCGGGAAAAAGACCTCTACTTCTGCATTCTGATTCACACGCAAACCGATGTCCAGCGATAATCCGGTCGGATTTACCTGGTACTGCCCTGGTTTTTTAACAACAGTATCAATTCCCGGCTCAACGAAAATTATATAATCAGCCTGTCCGATCGATCGTGTAAGGTCAATTGGTATAACGACATGAGTCTTATTACCGTTTGTAGCCCTGACGACAATACTAATATTTTCGGGTGGACCGGTGATGGTCGCGGTACCGGTGGCACGGGCTTTACCGTAAAAAATACTGTTTTGAGCCCGGCTGTTGTTGAATGCAGCAAAATCATTCATCTCAACCTTCAGATTCAGCTTCAGATCTCTGAAATTGTGATGGGTGATTTTACCATTCAATACCGATTTATTGCCCAGGGAGTCATATAGTGTGATCTTATCGAAGATAAACGCATTAGTGTCAACCGTCACCACATCGGCAAATGAATAAGGCACATTGAGGTATTTAATTTTAAATTCTGTTCTCATCAACTTCAATTGTCCCCGGATATCCGGGTGCTGCAGTGTTCCTTTTATTTTCACCTGACCCGACAGCAACCCGTTTACACCGGTCATAAAATCAGAGACAAAAGGATTCAACATTTTCAGATTGAGATTCTTCAGCAACAGGTCAAAATCAAAATGAGGATCTTTTTCATCCATGAAATAGCTACCACTCAATGAGAAAGGAATATTGGTCCCGATATTACCTGTATAGATGATCTGCGACAATACATCGAACCGCGAATCTCGTGCATCATATTTTATCTTAAAAGTCGCGTCACCTAACAATTCCCGGTTGAATTTGAACTTACTGATACGAAGATCGGAAAGGATAACAACATCGCGGTAAGGATTTGCCAGTTTCACGCTGCCGCTTATTATTCCATCCACATCAATTTGGGTACTTCCGACCAACTGATCGATTCTTGATATATCTACTTTGTTAAAGCCGACATTCAAGGTATCTGAAACTGCATCAGACATGGTCCCGTTGACCTTCAGATATTGTTCTCCTGAGATAAATGTGAGATTTGAAATCCTGACGGAAGATGAATCGATGGTTGTGAAATTTTCCGGATCCACGGTCCAATATTTTTCATTCAGAAAAGCATTCAAATGATTTAATTTCACCTCAATAACCGGGCTTTTAATAAAATTTGCGTAGCCCTCAAGTTCGCTGGGTCTCGATTTCGCATTCCACTTAACCCGGTAAAGAATGCTATCGTGCCTGATATTGGAAACAACCTGAAACGAATCGATCTTTACTTCAAGAGAATCTTTTTTACTGGCCTTTTTCAGGTAAACAATACCTGAACCGGTCCGCACCGACAAATCATCTGACCTGGTTTCAGCATCCAAATACCAATCAGTAAACTCAATATTATTGATAAACAGGGCAGGCGACAAACCTTTCATTACAATCGATCCCTGATCTTCATTATAATATCCCTTTAGAAGTGAACTGGGGGCGATCCTCAGGAAGGGTAAAAAAATATTTGTAATTTCATCCGATTGTTTGAACCTTACCTCATAATTCATGTACTGACTTGATTGCGTGAGGCTCAAAGCGATCAATGAATCATTCAGGTTGAATGAAGCCAGGTAATTCTGAATGAAGGTACTCAGTGATGGGATCAAGGCTTTAAAGGAAAAGTTGCCAGTCACATCGGCATCAACAAAATCGGACTGCAGGTGATAACTCTTTCCGTAAGCCGTGTCCTGTCTGGTCAGTAAGGCGAGATGATCCATGGTGATCCGTTTGTTGCCTTCGTCATAAATACAACTGTCGACCTGTATGTATCCATCTATATTGTCAAGGTTCGTCCCTTTAAAATTGACTTTCAGACTGGTTGAAAGGTTTTCAACCGAATCACGTTTCAATAAATTCAAGGCGAACAACTGAGCGTGATGGACCAGGGCTGAAAAATTAAAATCCGGTAATGAATCACGCATATCGATTAAACCATTGAAGTCGAGTTTCAGGTTCGGATCATCAATATTCAGCGCACCGCTGAACTTCTTCTCCGCCAGCCTTCCTGTGATATTCATGTTGGTATAGGTATAATGGTTCAGTAAAGCCGAATCTGCATATACCTTCATGGTCAGGTCCGCATCATTCAGATTGAATCCTTTTCCGTTAACATCGGCGCGAAAGGTGACTCTTCCCAAGTCATCAGAGTTTCCGGTAAGTTTGCCGATATCAAAACCTGCTACGTCCAACTTACCATTATAACCTATCAATTTGCTGTCCTTTTGTTTTTTAAGGGAAAGGTCGGTGGTCAAATCTCCAATATTCGTGTTTATTCGTGCATCTGCAACAAAATCATTATAAAATCCGGTAAAATTGCCTTTGATTCTTACTACTCCCAGGTTGGCAAGGAATTCGGGTATCTCAAGCTGATGCTGGTCACCGGGGATCAGTATCGATTCAATATCCTCCTTAGTCGTATTCATCGCCTTGATATTCAAATCGATGAAAGTCTCTTCTACATCGGGCAACCCAAGTGCACTGATACTCCCATGGAAAGTGGTATTTTTTCCATAAGCAAGTTTCAGGTCACGTGCTTTGAAATTACTCACGGTTCCTTTGATATTACCTGAAAGCCGGAACCGGTCTTTCATAACCGCCAGTTCCGGGGCAAAAAATCCAATGTCCTGAAGATCAAGATATGAAGGTTCAATCGCTGCATGAATGGCTACTTTATTCAGGAAATCGTTATACGCACCCCATCGGTCATACAAAAAGTCAAAAGAAAGAGATAAATCAGAATGATCCGTGAGGATCCTGAGTTGATGCGCCTTAAGAAACCTGGGACCGATCCGGAATTCCCCGCTTAGGTTGTGGAGTACGATACCGCTCCGTTCCATGGCGGCCAGATGCGGAATATGGCAGGTTATGCTGTCCCCTTCGAACGCTACATCTGTTACTTCCAGGTCGATCCCGGTTGCATCGATGTTTGCATAATCCATTCCTGATGGGGCAGGCAGTTCGTTCTCATCCTGGTAATGAAACCAGGTATTCTTAAGATTTACCGATGATATGGATAGATGCCAGGGCGCCGCCGGGGTGGTATCCTTTTGTATTACAGTATCCTTAGAAGCAAAATGATCAATGATGAACTGCATGTTCAACGCTGTATCTCCCTTATGCACAACCAGTTGAACGACCCCCTGGTCGATGAATACTTTACTGATGTTCAGTTGCCTTGTCCTGAATAACATAAAGCCCGGCCTTACTCCCAGTTTGTGGGCTGAAAAGAGAATTTTTTTCCGGTGATCGAGCAGGGTTATATCTTCAACCATCAGGCCATTGTTCAGGGAAAGATTAAAGCCCCCTATCCGGATCTCTGTTTTCAGTTCTTTAGAAAAGTATTCCGTTGTAAGATTTACCAGCATCGATTGAACTACATCGCTCTGGAAGAACAGGTAAAGGGCCATCAACAGTGAAATGATCACCGTAACGATATAAAGCAGTATTTTTGCTCCAGTTTTTATGGCAATTTCATGTTAGGTATGAAGCATTTAATTCTTGGCATTGAATCTTCCTGTGATGATACATCGGCCGCCATTATCCTCGAAGATGTCATTCTGTCTAATGAAACAGCCGGTCAGGACGTTCACCGTAATTTCGGGGGGGTCGTCCCCGAACTTGCATCGCGTGCGCATCACCAAAATATCATTCCGGTCATTGAATCAGCCATTCAAAAGGCAAATATAGGTAAAAATCAACTTTCTGCCATCGCGGTCACGCAAGGGCCCGGCCTGCTTGGATCGCTCCTCGTCGGGATATCATTTGCCAAGGCATTTTCACTTGGTCTGAACATCCCGCTCATTGAGGTGGATCATCTGCAAGCGCATATCCTTAGCCATTTTATAAGAAATTCTGACCGTTCAAATCCGGTACCCTCCTTCCCTTTTCTCTGCCTGACAGTTTCAGGTGGACATACCCAGTTCGTTTTGATCCGGGATCATTTTGATATGGAAATAATCGGTCAAACAATCGATGATGCAGCCGGCGAAGCATTCGACAAGACAGCAAAGATCATGGGGCTCCCATATCCGGGTGGACCGATGATCGACAAACTGGCTCAACTTGGCGATCCGGAGCGGTTTAAATTCTCCAAGCCTAATATTCCGGGACTAAATCTCAGTTTCAGCGGATTAAAGACGTCCTTTCTGTACTTCCTCCGTGATGAATTAAAAAAGGATCCTGAATTCATCGAAAAAAATAAACATGACCTGTGTGCCTCTATTCAGGCAACCATCATTGAAATTCTCATGTTAAAATTGTCCATGGTCATGGAATTGATCCGTGGTCATAATCATGGGAAAATACCTGATGTTGCGATCGCCGGAGGTGTTTCTGCCAACTCCGGATTACGCAAAGCCCTCGAACAGACCCGCGACACCAGCGGCTGGAATATTTTCATCCCACCGCATCAATATTCTACCGATAATGCAGCCATGATCGCAATCGCGGGATATTTCAAATACATCAGGGGAGATTTCGGAAGCCAATCGGCAACCCCTTATGCCAGGGTAAAGGGAAAGGTAACAGGTTAACAGGGTAACAGAAGGTTTTCAGTTTGTTCCTAATATTTCAAAGCGGTCTTCGTAAGCAGGGGTTATATTTTTACGGGACCGGTTGTAGTGGTAATAATCCTGCATTTCCAGCCCTTTCGGCAGATGTTTTGCAATATATTGGTTCATAAAGAAATCATACACATAACCCGCATGCTTTTTCCCCAGATAAGTTGCCATGTCATAAACATCTTTGGTTTGAAGGGAATCGATGGTGTATTTATATCGAACGGTACCTGAAAACGGATCATTAAAAAACCGGCCATCAAAGGTATCGTATGCCGTATTCGAAGCATAGAGCAATGTCTTCCTGGTATTGAACGCACCGCCAGCCTTGTTCAGGTTGAACCAGCAACTGTAATCCACGGCATTCAGGTTGAATTTTTTAAAGTAAATCGTATCCAGAAAAGCATCTTCATCCTGTAGCTGATAGTAATATTCATCCACCTGCATCTGGGCGATATCAAGGATGTAGGATTGTGGCCGGCCGGTCATGAATGAATCGATTGCATTATTCAGGTATACATTAAATCCGAGGAGGCGCAGTTCATCGATAAATGTATTCATGTAATTTTCAAGAAGGATGCTGTCGTTGATAAATTGAATGTACGTACTATGGTCCCACAGGGCGGAGTCCTGTTGTCCCAGCGACAGCGTATCGAAACCTTCGATTGCCTCTCCTTTATGGTTATATTTGAATACCAGGCCGGGCGGATTGACCAGCAGACTGATCATCTGGGGTGACTGTATAAAAGTCATGGCCACTTTACGTTCGGGCAAACAGCTTTGCAATCCCGCCAGACCGGCCAGGATGAACAAACCGAAAAGGAAGGGGTATCTGTTATGGTTTACCAAATGTCCGGTGACTTTGAAAAAAATGATAACTGTAAAAAGGCTGATTTATTGTAAAATCTTGTCATTACCGGCTTTCGGACCTGCTAACATTTGCCTGCCAAATTTCCTGCCATATTCGATACATTTCTCCTGAACTTCGTTGTGAGGGGTGAATTTTATCATCAACCCTTCATCCATCACCTTGAGTTTCAGATTGCTCATGGCCGAAGTCATGATCCGGGCACCTTCACCGCTCCAGCCATAGGATCCGAATGCTGCCGAAAGTTTATTCCGGTCACGGATGGGATTGATGAGGGCAAAGACCTGGTAAATCGGCATCAGGATATTCTGGCTGAAGGTCGGACAGCCCAACATAATGGCTGATGCCATTGTGAGTTTATGTTCAATAGTGCCGGCATCCATCTTTTCAAGATCACACAGGTCAACCTCAATGTTTCCTGATTCCCGGATGCCGCGGGCAATCATTTCTGCAATGATCCCTGTATTCTGGTAAGCAGATACAAATCCAATGAAAACACAGTACGGATTCTGTATATTCAATGCTTCACGTGCAAATTGCTCGGAAATATCAACATATTTCTTCCAATCCTTCCTCAAAACGGCGCCATGACCAGGCAAAATTGCATCAATCTCAAGCGGCCTGATCCTTGAAATAGCCTGCAACATGAACTTGCTGTAAGGTTTCATGATCACATCGAAATAGTAACGGAATGCATCATCAAAATCACCCACAACATCATCGAATACCTGTTCGTTGCAATAATGTTCACCGAAAATATCGCAGGTAAACAACAATTTATCCTCCTGCAGGTAAGTCATGATGGAATCCGGCCAATGAAGGTTGGCGGCGGCAATGAATTGCAGGGTTTTGTCGCCCAGATCGAGTGTATGTCCATCTTTAACGATCAGATGTGGAAATTCAAAACCCAACAGATCCTTCAGATATCGGATGGCATTGCCGCTGCCAACGACACAGGCCCGGGGTGCGATCTCAAGCAAGCGGGAGAGACATCCCGAATGATCCGGTTCGGTATGATTTAAAACTATATACTCAATTTCTTCCGGGTTAACGACCTTTTTAAGTTTATTAAGGTACGTTTCCCAGAATTTCTCCTTCACTGTTTCCACCACCGTTTTTTTCGCGGCATCAATAAAATAGGAGTTGTAAGTCGTACCGTACTTTGTTTCCATCACTACATCAAATGTCACGATGTCCCGATCAAGAACCCCCACCCAGGTGACAGTCTCAGTAATATTTAGAACTCTATCGTCAGACATGCGGATTTTACCCATTCACTTTTGGTGGGACATTTATCAGCAACCAGTATAAACCAGTTGCATTGATGGCATGGATAAAAGAATCAAAATCAACAGGCTTTACCACATAACTGTTTACCCCCAGCTTGTAGGCCTGTTGAATATCAGGATCCTCCTTTGATGAGGTTATGACCACAACCGGTAACATTTTTGTCGATTCATTGGCTTTAATCTCCTTAAGGACTTCCAGGCCACTTACCTTTGGCAATTTCAGGTCCAGAAAAATGACTTTGAGCGCTTTTGATTTGTCACGGTCTGAATATTGTCCGCGGCTGAAAATAAAATCAAGTGCCTCTTCCCCGTTTTCGACAACCACGATGTGGTTCGCGAGGTTGCTTTTTTTCAATGCCCTTATGGTTAACTCGGCATCGCTTGGATTATCTTCAACAATCAGAATATCAACAGGTTGATACAGTTTCATGTTTTTGGCTTTATTGATCATTTGACTGTTTTCGTTATTTTTTGTTTACAGGCTTCAAAGGTAAGGAAAAATAGAACGATGCGCCTTTATCAACTTCCCCTTCTGACCATACTTTTCCCCCATGCCTGTGAATGATCCGCTGCACAATGGCAAGACCGATACCCGTACCATCGAACTCTTTTATGCTATGGAGCCGTTGAAATGCCCCGAATAACTTATCGGAATATTTCATATCGAAACCTGCTCCATTGTCTTTGATACTATAAACAACCATTTCATGTTGCAATTCAGATGACAGTGTAATGACGGCAGGATTACGATGGGATGAAAATTTTATAGCATTACCAATTAAGTTAACAATTACCTGACGTACCAGTACCTGGTCGCCAAATGCCGGATGGAAACTTGTTATCACCATATTGATCCGCTTTTTATCTTCTGCATTTGTGAGTTCTGCATACACAACTTTAGCGAGGTGCTCCATGTTGATCCTGGTTAAATGCAAATCTGCCCGATTCAGACGGGACAATGCCAAAAGATCGTCGATGAGTTGCCCCATCCTGATCGCATTTTCCTGAATGACCGAACAAACACGCTTACCCTCCTCATCAAATAATGGCAGATAATCTTCAAACAGTATCCGGGTAAATCCATCAATCGCTCTGAGAGGTGCCCGAAGGTCGTGGGAAACAGAATAGGAAAATGCTTCCAGTTCCTTGTTTGCCGCCTCTAATTGCGCAGTGCGTTCCTGAACGTGAAGTTCAAGCTCGTCATTCATCTTTTTTATTCCTTCCTCAGCCGCCTTGCGGTCTGAAATATCTTCAATGTAACCTTCAAGGTAAAGAACCTCACCCTGGTCATTATATATGCCACGGCATCGTTCCCATACCCATTTAACATCACCGGTCGCTGTTTTAATCGGATATTCTCCTTCGAACATCTCGCCATTTACCAACACTTCATGCCATCTCCTGTACATTGGCTGACGATACTCTTCCAGAATTATATCGTTGAACAACACCGTGCGGTTATCAATGAAATCTTCTCTTGCATAACCCGTTACATTAAAACAACCATCACTGATAAACAACATTTTACCATCGTAACCATCCAGGCACCGGTAAACCATCCCCGGCAGGTTACTTACCAATGTTGATAACTGTTGCTCACTTTGTGCAAGTTGTTTCGACATTTCCCGCTCGCTGGTACTGTCCTGAGCGCTTCCCACGGTTCCGATCATCTTGCCATGATCATCGTATAATGGCGATTTCCTGACGTTGAGAAAAAGAAATTTACCCTGTACATTTCCAAATTCATCAAATTTTTCAGGTTGACCTGATTTAATGACAACCTTGTCAGAATCCACGCACTGCTCACCAAAGGTATGCCATACGGGATTGTCAGAATGCAGATCCCGCTGCCGTTTTGCAAAGAACATATCATTCTTGCCGATGGGTTCATCGGTATCATTCGCGATCAATAGTTTATCACAAATCGCTTTATTCGTGAAAATGAAATTTTTTTCCAGATCCTTGGCCCATAGCATGTCGGTCATGTTGTCGCTGATTGAGCGAAAGAGGATCGACAACTCTTTAAATTTTTGCTGGCTTTCCTGTAAAATTTCCTCTGATCGCTTTCGCTGATCAATCTCAGTCTTTAAATCCTCCATCAGATTAAGCGTTGCCAGTTTGATCGTCTCCAGTTCGGTATAGGATTTCTTCAATTCCAGATCATTCCTTTGCAATTCCTCTAACTGAAGCTGAAGACTTCTGGTCCTTTCGGCAATTGTTTGTTCAAGCAGTTGTTTCTCCCTGCGTACAAAATCTTCCGATTGTTTTACACGGATCATTGTTGTGACAACGGCGGTTAATTCATCTTCCATGACCGGTTTGGTAAGAATTGAATCAGCGCCCAGTTGCATTGCCCTGAACCGGTTGGATGTATCCGTTTTATCAGCGATTAAAATAATGATGGGAATTTTTTGTGAACCATTATTTTCCTTAAGAATCCGGCAGGTTTCAAACCCATCCATCCCCGGCATGGCCAGATCGATCAGGATGAGGTCGGGTTCTTCAGACCTGGCTTTTTCAATTCCCTCCCTGCCTGAACATGTAGAACTATAAATAAAATCGGAAAATGAGTTGTTAAGCATTTCCCGGAGACCAACCAGGTTGTCAGTATTGTCGTCGATTGCAAGGATCCTGATCATCGTAACTGAAATTGGGGAAGGTTAAAAGGGCAACAAAAATAAATGAAAATGTTTATTCATGTACAATGTATTTTTCCGGATTGTTTGTTTTCACAAGCAGCTCATTGATCTCTTTTTTAAGCTCGATCATTTTCAACTCTCTTCCGATCATAAGGCTGTTAAAACGTTCCAGCTCTTTTGCCTTTTCCCTGAAGGCTTCTTCGGCAAGTTTCCTGTCCGTTATGTCTCGTGTTACCCCATGAATCCCAAGCCATGTTTTATCGGCACCAAAATATGGTGTGACCAGTAATTCTCCCCATTTGGTACCACCATTTTTACAGATATACTCCATACAAAGCGTATTGCTATAACCCTGCAATTTATCCGGTTGGCTCACCAGCCTTGCCATTTCAGTTCTGAACAGCGATTTGCCGAATGCTGCCGATTCCGATGTAAAACGGTCATCAAAGGATTGATGCAGGTATTCCTCGACACTGAATCCGGTGAATTGTTCGATGGATAACGATACAAAAGTGGTTCTCCCATTAAAATCCATCAACCAGACCACATCTGTCATTTTTTCGGTGATCATTTCATATAATTCCTTGCTTTCCCTGAGATTTTCTTCCGCCTTTTTACGGTCCGAGATCTCTTTTTCAAGCTTCAGATTATACCCCTGTTGAAGAATGATCTTGATGAATCCAAAAATAATCATACAACTGATAATGAATATGACAAGGGTAAACCACCATGCATGATAAACGGGGGGTTTTATATGAATAGTCGCTGAACGTTCAATGTGTGACCATTCACCTGACCCGTTTCTTGCCTGGACCATAAAACGGTATTTACCCGGATCAAGACCTGCATATTTAACTTTATCAAGATTCGACTGGTTCAAATATTGCCAGTACTTGTCAAATCCGTCCAGTTTATATCTGTAAGAGAGCATATCTTCATTTACAAAGGAGATAGCCCGGAAATGAAAAAAAAGGTTACCGGCATCAAAGCCAATGTCGCTGTCCTCGAAAAATGAATGGATTTTGCCTTTACTGTCTTCAATATCAAGCAATTTAATGACGGGTACCCGTGATTTTAACCCTGAAAATGCGGGTAAAATACATGAAAGACCCATATCCGTTCCGATCCATACGTTACCTTGTGAATCGACTTTGCCGGCAGAACGGTTTGTTTCGTTTCCGGCAAGACCATTTCGCAATCCAATGGTCTCAAAGTTAGTTTCACCGTCCCATTTGATAACACCATTGTCTGATCCGAACCAGAAATTCAGATCACGGTCCTGGAAAATAAAATAAACCGGATTTTGAATTGTAACTCCATGCTGATCGAATTTTCGAAGTTTTCCACGGTCGATCGTAAATAATCCATTAAGGCTTCCAACATATTCAGTACCATCACTGGTTTGAAAATATGAATAAAAACTGGTAGTGGTTACATGATCACCGGGCGGAATTTTTATAACGTTTTCACCAGAAATCATAAAAAGGCCGTCTGTACCCGTACCTATTATTTTCCCATCTTTAGTTGAATATAATTTTCTTAAGTTACATTTAATGAGATCATTGTGTGCGAATTCAACAAATTTATCGTTTTTAAAATAATAAAGCTGCCGGGTAGTCCCGACCCAGATCCTGCCGTGTACATCCTGATGAACAGTTGTCACGATTGATGTTTGATCAACCCGGTACCATTTCAGGGTTCCATCGGCCATAAGTTTCCCTAATCCAAGCTTGCTTGCAGCGATCCACACATATCCCTGATCATCCCGAACCATGTCAAGTACCCTGTTGAAATTGTTTTTAACACCCGGAAACGGAATTCTTGTAAATTTATGATGATCGAGAATCGATAAACCATTGTTGTGTCCGAAAACCATGCGGTTACCCGAAATTTCTTCGATCGCGGTCACTTCATTTTCCAGCAATCCATTGATCTCAAAATAATTCATCTGAAACAGATTGCTTATTTTATCAATTCCCCGGTTATCAGCAAACCAAACATTCTGCTCCCTGTCAATAAAAATGGAGGATGACCCGTTTGAAGAAAATCCGTTCTCGACCATTAATGGGCAAGGTATATGATTGCCGGTGTTTACAAAATATTTCATCCAGTTATTTCCAAAGAATACATTCCCCCTGTTGTCAAAGTTCACATAAGCATGCCCTAAAAAATCCGCTTCCGGAAGAAAAAAACCATTTGAGACTTCTGTTAATTTTCCAAATTGCATATAGCTTAATCGTCCGGAACTTAAAATCCATAATTTTTCATCAGGTTCACCAGGTTTTTCAAATTTAACAGCAATGCATTTTTCAAGTGGCTGATTAATAGTTCGCTTAAGACTCCAGACGCCTTTAGCCTGACTTGCAAGAAAGATCCCGGATTTTGTTCCAATGTAAAAGCTATTATCCTTTGAGGTTATACATAAAACCTGGTTTTTCTCAGGATCGTCTGAGATGTTGATATGTTGCCAGTGTTTATTCTGATAGATTTCGATCCCGGCTTTGCTGCCCAAACAAATAACAGGATTATCATCCGGGGAAACCATATCAAACGAGGTAATCTCGATTGTCGAAAGTCCGGAGGATGAATTGATCCGCATACATTGTTCATTTTTGAAGTAAACAACCGTATCACATAACCTGCGGGGAATAGCCCATAAAGTACCTTGTTCATCAAATTTTAAAAAACGATACGGTTGTGGCAGGACGCCGTTTTTTGCATCATAATTGGTGAACCTGAATCCATCATAGGATGAGATACCGCAATCCGTAGCAAACCACATATATCCTGTACTATCCTGGCAGGCGTCGTTAACTATTCTTGTGGGCAATCCATTTTCAATGGTATAGTGCTTTATAAAGTATTGTTGCGATACTATGTTTTGCGTGAATGTAAAACAAACGACCATAGATAAGAAAAATATTTTGTTATTCATGGATTACATATTTTTCCCCGTTTCCTGATTCAATCAGTAAATCATTGATCTCTTTCTTCAGTTCGACCATTTTTAACTCCCTTCCGATCATCAGGTTGTTAAACCGTTCAAGTTCTGCTACCTTTTGTTTCAGGTCAAACTCTGCCTTTCGTTTACCAGTTATATCGTGAAATATCACGATACCTGAAGTAATGTAACCATCCTTGTTTCTAACAGGGGCAGCGTTTACGGTAACAATATGTTCAACGCCGTTCACCGCGCGTACAATAAGCTCTTCATTTTCAATGATTTCGCCATCACAAATAGCCCTTGACATAGGGATGCACTCCAGAGGTAAAGGGGTTCTATCGGTATAGAGAAGTTCCCAGGTACGGGTTGGTTCCTTTAAAAAGAAATCAACACTTTCATCATCATGGCCTAGCAGGATGGTCAGTGCCATGGAGTTGGCAATGCGGAATATCATATCCGGCGCATCCGCGATGAGGATGCCCGAAGGAGACTGTTGTACCGCTGTTTCCAGCAGTGATATTGCATCCTGCCGGTCCTCTTCCAGTGACAGTGCCCTGGCAAGGATCCCGATAAGGTCGATCTCTTCCGGCGTGAATTCCCGTTTCACCATATCCACTACCGCAAGGGCGCCAATGGTCTTTCCTCTTCGCAACACGGGCGCCCCGATGTATGACTTGAGTCCATACCGCGAAACATTCGGATCAGAGTGCATAAAGGACGTTTTGGTGAGATCACAAAGAACAACCGGCTTGTTCAGTCCTTTGATGACTGCTTCAAAGCAGATATGTCCCTCGGGTGTATCCTGAAGTACCATATCTTCGGGAAGATTATGCCCTGCCCACACCACGAGAGAACTGGCATTAGAATCAAGTTTGTTATAAAGTGATGCTGCCCCGTCTATTACATGGCAGGCACAGTTGACAATTGTATGGATATTTTTTTCGGAGTCTGTACCCAGACTTTGAAACAGGTCTGCCACCGACCTGAATTTTGCCTGCATCCGTTTTGTTTCAGTTATATCCTTGGCTATACCCAGTAAAGCCAATGGTTTCCCATCGTCATCCAGGATAACCGAAGTAGCCAGGTTTACAGGGAACTCTGTACCGTCTTTGCGTCTGTTCATGAGTTCTCCACGCCAGCATCCCTTTAATGTTTTATAATAAATATCAGATACTTTTTCAGGACTGTTACTATCAGAGCGGATAATACTGATGGGTTTTCCCAAAAGTTCTTCCTCGGTATACCCGTATGCTTTTAAAAATGAATCATTGACAAAAATAATATTGTCATCCATGTCAGAAAGGCATACGCAGTCGCTGATGCTCTTCAGGGCCAGGACCAGCATGGCATTATCAGGTATCCGGGTGTTCATCGGGCAGAAGGTTGAGGTTGTTAACAAAGTTGCAGGTCAGGTCTTGATATTCTCGTGAATGACATACTTTTCATTTTTCCCCATACTGATGAGCAATGCATTGATCTCTTTCTTCAGATCGATCATTTTTACCTCCCGGTCGACCATCAGATGGTTCATCCATTGCAGTTCTTCTATTTTCTTTTTAAGCGCTACATCTGATTTCTTCCGGTCGGTAATATCCCTGGCGATAGCGGTAACTTCATCCGGGCCGCTCGGCACCATCCGTGCTTCAAAATCACGAAGGCCTTTCCCCGGGATAGGCAAACGGTATTCAAACACTTCCATCTTGTTATTATCCAGCGTTAACCGGATCTTTGTCTCGAGCATATCGGCAAAATCAATTGGTGTAAGGTCCCTGTTATTTTTACCGATGATGGAAGTAACCTGATAATACAGATCTTCTTTCATGGCCTTGTAGTCCAGGTATAACCCGTTACGGTTCATTCGAAAGATCAGATCGGGAATGGCATCAAGCAATGCCCGGGCATACTGTTCACTTTTCCGAAGCGCTTCTTCAAAACGTTTACTGACAATGTAATCCCAGGACAGATTGGTCAGTTGTGATACAATCTCAATATCATTTACATCATAATCAACAGGTTTATTGCCCACGCACAGTACTGCAACAACCTTGTCGCCACGAAAAACCGGAACAGTCAATTCCCTGGTGATAGTGACATGACCTTTCGGCATCCCCTTAAGCTGAACGGGGTTTGCAAAATTATTATGGATCACCGGACGCCGTTCGCGGACACATTCAGCCCATACCTCTGCCTGATCCGCCTGAAAAAGTTTTACCATCCGTTCATCCATGCAAAACCGCTTCGACGTTTTGGTTGACCAGGCATACTGTGAGATCGTTATTTCATCATCTTCCAGAAAGTGAAAATAACCGATCTGGCTTCGGGTAAGAAGTTCAGTCTTGTCGATGATCATCGTAAGAAGTTCATTCAGTGTATGATTCAAAGCAAATTCGCCCAGGGTTGCATTCTCAATCATCAATTTTTCCCTTTTGTTTCTCCGGGTAATATCACGGGCAACATGAAGGCTTCCGGCCAGGGTTCCTTCACTATCGAATAACGGCGTTGTGGTGACGTCGAAAATTCCACCAAGTTTTTCGTCGTTTACTTCAGACGATTCTTCCATTCCCGTGACCAGAGATTTTGAATGAGGACATTCTTCAGGAATTGCCTTCAGTCCATGAACGATTTCAAAACAATGTTTACCGATTATCTCCTGGGCAGGACATCCCAGCTTCTTCGCCATTGTATCATTTACCATTTCAATGGTGTGATCCGGATTGATAATCGCGATCAGGTCGGGAATGGTGTTGAATGTTTTTTCCCAATCAACACGAACCCGGACTACATCGGGATCGGCATTTTCTGTTTGTTTAAGCAGATTAAAATTATTGATCGCCAGTCCCAATATTTCAGATATATCGGTAAAAAAATCTGTTTCCTGATGATCCACTGCCTGGGATGTTTGCGTTGCCACTGTCAGGTAACCATAATGTTTGTCCCTGAAGCGGATCCTGGTTGTAAGTATCTCATTGCCAGGATAAGAATTTCGTAATTGACAATCACCGCAATTATTCTTTCGGCGTCGTACCTGATAGGTCTCAATACCCGTATCGAGGCATTTGATGCAATCGGGCATGTAACCTTGCTCCAAAACCGAATTGAACAACCCGGATTCATCCTTCATTCCTGATGAAGCGAATCCTTTAAAGGAACCATCATCATGCACGAGTGTTATCCAGGCACTCTGATATCCCCGGATAGAAGTCAATAATTCGCATGCTCTCCGGATCAGATCCATATCATTGTCAAAGCTGAGTATCAGTTGATTCATCTCACGGACGGCCCGCATGATGGTGATACTTTCCCCGTCGTCCGTACTTTCTATCTTATTCTTCATCTTCCAAAAGGATTAAATTTGTGGTTGAAAAACCATACCAACAGGTTGAACTCATCTGTTGAATAAAAGACGAAAGTATGAAAATAAATTAACTGATAATAACCAGTTATGAAAAAATCAGGATCCTTCCGCGGAACAATTACAATGGCAGCTCCATCTGGCCTGCTTTTCCCGGTACCTCAATTTCCTCTTCTACTGCATCGACCCGGAACGGAAAGGGTGCAGGGACATCGCCGGGCTGGTTATTAACAGTGTCAACCTGCTCATCGATTTGCAGCGGTTCAAGCCAGGCGATCTTTTTCAAAACATGAACGGAAAGTCGTTTACCCTTTGCCTTGTATCCTTTTACGCCTATGAACTCATTGGTAACGATCTCCTCTTGTTCTAAACCCTTTGTTTTCAATCTCATATCAAAATGCAACTGCAACATGGGACAGGGATCAGCCGAGAATAGGATGAGTCGGTCAGGGCTTTCAATAAATTCAACTTTTTTATCTGTCAGATCGGCCCTGAAACGTTTCAGGTAGTATTGTTTAGTTGTATGCTCTTGATAAACAGCCGTAAAGACTTTCCCGGGATCAAATTTCCCGATCACGATCATATCCTCATCGAAGTGGGTGGAAAGATCAAAAGAAGTGAGGCGATAATGGCCGGATTGCATCAGTGTGATGATGCGGTCGGTGCCTGAAAACGCACCAAGCAATTCGCCACGGTCATCGGTATTAAGCCGTTGGACTGTTTCGTCAAACCAGATATTCAGGGAACCAAGTGTGGATACCCCTTCATGTCGCTGTTCGATTTTTCTGACTGCATATTTTGTCAGAGTGTTGCCCATTGAACCCCGCCCTTTGATGGCAATTTCTGCAAAGTTGAAATCAAACGATGTTTTTTTCAAACGAGGTTTGGGTTTCAGTTCTACCCGGATACCTTCGGCTTCACCGTTCGGGTTGGCTGTAAAATACAGGACCTTTGAACCGGGTGTCCCTTTGGTGACAATGTACTCCTTGTCGCGTGTCACGCCAAGTACACTGAACCTCTTGACCATGATCTTTCCATTTTTACCGTCACGGTAGATCATGTTGTACACGGTACGGTTGTCGTTTTTGTTGAAGATGGAGATATGGATCACATTTTGACCCACAAAGATTTTGCTGCTCACTTTCACGACGATGAAGGTGCCGTCGTCCCGGAACACGATGATGTCGTCGATGTCGGAGCAGTCACACACAAATTCGTCTTTTTTCAGGCTGAAACCTGCGAAACCCTCTTCGCGGTTGACGTACAATTTTTCGTTTGCCGCAGCCACCTTTGCTGCTTCAATGATGTCGAAACTCCTGATTTCGGTACGGCGGTCACGGTTCTTACCATATTTTTTCCGGATCTGCCTGAAGTACTCGATGGCATAGTCGATCAGGTGGGCCAGGTGGTTTTCCACTTCGTCCTTTTCCAGTTTCACCGCTGCCATTGCTTCATCGGCCTTTGCCGCATTATACCTGGATATACGTTCGATGGGTATTTTTCTGAGCCGGTGAACATCTTCTTCCGAAACCGGCCGGATGATCTGTTTAACAAACGGTTTTAATCCGTTGAAGATGGCTTTGTCGATCTCTTCGGTCGTTTTGCATTTTTTAATGGCAACATACACCTCATTTTCGATAAATATTTTTTCCAGCGAAATGGAATGCAACTGATCAAGAAGTTCCTGTTTGCGGATGTTCAACTCCAGTTTCAATAAATCGACCGTCCGGTTTGTATTCACCCGAAGGATCTCGGAAACACCCATGAACCGCGGCTTTCCATCTTCGATCACACAGGCATTGGGGGATATGGATACCTCGCATTCGGTAAAAGCATACAGTGCATCCATGGTCGTATCCGGGGAAACACCGGGGGCAAGATGGATGAGAATTTCAACATCCGCGGCCGTATTGTCATCGATCTTGCGGATCTTGATCTTTCCTTTGTCATTGGCTGTAAGAATGGAATCGATGATGGAACCGGTGGTGGTGCCATATGGAATTTCGCGGATGACCAGTGTTTTCTTATCCTCCAGGATGATTTTTGCGCGTAACCGCACCTTACCTCCCCTGAGGCCGTCGTTGTATCTCGACACATCAACCATACCTCCGGTAAGGAAATCGGGAAACAGTTCAAACTCCTTTTCCTGGAGGATTTTAATGGAGGCATCAAGCAATTCGTTGAAATTATGCGGGAGGATCTTGGAGGCAAGACCCACCGCGATCCCTTCCACTCCCTGTGCAAGCAAAAGGGGAAATTTTGACGGCAGGGCAACCGGTTCTTTGTTCCGGCCATCATAGGATGCCTGCCATGTAGTTGTTTTCGCGTTAAACAATACTTCATGCGCAAATTTCGAAGGTCGGGCCTCAATGTATCTTGGTGCGGCTGCACTGTCGCCGGTAAGAATGTTCCCCCAATTCCCCTGGCAATCGATCAGAAGATCCTTCTGACCCAGTTGCACCAGGGCATCGCCGATGGAGGCGTCCCCGTGCGGATGATATTTCATGGTGTGGCCGATGATGTTGGCCACTTTGTTGTAACGGCCATCGTCCAGTTCCTTCATGGCATGAAGGATACGCCTCTGAACCGGTTTCAGTCCATCGGTGATCTCAGGGACTGCCCGTTCCAGGATCACATACGAAGCGTAATCGAGGAACCAGCTCTGGTACATCTGTGAAAGATGGACCGTCTCCTTTAAAGTTCCCGATTCGAGTTCGGGGCTTTCGCCGTTGGTTGTTTCGTCAATGGACATTTTAAACGTCAATTAATCAATGCCGGAATGCAAACAATCCAGGCAATGCAAACAATGTTTTCATTATTTTCATTTCACCAGTTTTGAAATGGCCCTGAAGGTTTCGCCACCGGAATACCTCAACAGTTCGAAAAGAATGGCTTCATATGTGGTGATGATCACGCCTTCCTGGCGCATCCGTTCGATGGCCATCACTTTATCATTTGGTTTCCGGGATGAGATGCAATCTTCAACTACGACCGGATGGTAGCCGCTATGCTGCAGATCGATAACCGTTTGCAGCACGCATACATGGCTCTCGATGCCGGCAACGATCACCTGGTCTTTTCCGGAGGAGGCAATTTCCATCATGAAGCCCGGTTCGTCGCAGCAACTGAAGGAACCCTTTTCAATGCGTTCAATTCCCGTTAACTTTTCAGCGATCGCGGGAATGGTAGTTCCGAGCCCCTTAACATACTGTTCGGTAACAATAACAGGTATGTCAAGAACCCTGATCCCTTCAATCAGCAGGGGAATATTCAGCGATAGCTTATCATGTTCATGGATCAATGGAAATAATCTTTCCTGAACATCGATCACCAGAAGGATGGTTTTTTCTTTGAGGATGCGCATTTGGTTATAATTTAATGCAAACAATGAAAACAATGCATGCAATGCAGACATTGCCGGGGAAAAGACAAAATTAAGATTTCCATCGATTGCAGGCGCAGTTTGTTCAAAACTTAATATTTGCTACTTTTGCAGCCGGAAACAGGGTCCCGTAGCTCAGTTGGATAGAGCAACAGCCTTCTAAGCTGTGGGTCGCGCGTTCGAGTCGCGCCGGGATCACAAAACCAATGGATAACCAACCGGTAAGCAATTCATATACTATTTTTATTTGATCCGAAGCTAATTTCAATCTTTTTTTTTCGTATCTTGGCATGACATAAACAAATAAAAAGTTTCAGAACCCTTACTTTCCGTTTATGGGATGAGAAGGCACAAAAGATGGTGAGTTTCAGGAAACTGATATTAAGCCGGCTTTAGGCCGAAACACGAAGCAAATACTACGCGATTTCCCTCCCACGAATATTTTTTCTCATTATTTATAATGTTTCTTAATAAATAAGTTACATTTGCATTTGAAATAATCAATGCAGAGTGATGATGTTAAGGATAATTTTTTGTATCTCAGCATGATGTGAATTATTATGGCATGAAAAAAATATTTATCGTTTTTGCCGTATTTTTCATTCTTTCAGCGGTTTATCATCTTTCCGCGGTCTTTTTAAGGATCAACGAATCACCGGTCTGGCGAAACCTTCTTTTTACCGCGATCAACCTTTTTACTGCCTATGGCCTGTTGAAAAGGCCATCGTGGTTTATTTATTTATTTACCGTATTGGTGATCCAGCAATTCTACAGTCATGGCCTCGATTTGCTGAATCGCTGGAACTTACATCATAAAATTGATTGGATAAGCCTTGCCGTTTTGGTTATAATGCCAGTCATTTTTGCATTTCTGCTTGCAGATAAAACCGGCACGCACCAATGACATTTATAAAACAGACACCATGGAATCTTATAGATACATCGTAAAAATAACCAGTAAAACCATCCTGATCATAATAATTGCCTTCACTTTCCAAAGTTGTTACCATTACCGGGTACTGAACACGGTAAACGATCCGGCATCGGTACAATATCATAAAAAGGTGCTTTGGTCCTATTTCTGGGGTATGGTGAACGACCCCCAGCAGTACATTGTTCCTGATTGTGACAACAATGGAATCGATGAGATGCGTATTACCACCAATTTTGGAGGTTCCCTTTTAACTATCGGGACATTGGGAATTGTATCTCCTCTCACAGTTCAATGGAAATGCCATAAACCATGCCAGCGTGTAGGCGATCTTTAAAAACCAGTATCATGTCAGCAGAACCACAGATCATACCAACCGGGGATAAAACATGGACCAACAGGCATGAAACATTTAATCAGCCTGTTGATAATATCTATACCATCGTGAATGGTGATACCGGTGATACACTCCATGATTACAATGCAACAACGATCGCCATTCAACATCTGATCAAAAAGGCGATCAGTGAAGGGAAAACCCTCCGGGCTCTTGGAGGATGCTGGTCGTTTTCCGACATTGCTGCCACCGATGGGTGGTTGGTGAATACGATGGGAATGAATATGTTGTTTACCATTTCGGCAAAAAGTATTTCCGACGGATACACTGGCAATCGGGATCAGTTGCTCTTTGCGCAGTGCGGAAATTCAATGCAGGAATTGAACCGTTATCTCGAAAGTCGCGGGAAAGCCCTTAAAACCTCGGGGGCGAGCAATGGCCAGACCGTTGCAGGTGCGACCGCGACAGGAACACACGGGGCAGCTTTCAATTTTGGGGCAACGCAGGACTTTGTAGTTGGATTACACATCATCACCGGCCCTTCCCGGAATATCTGGCTCGAGCGGGCATCATATCCGGTGGTTTCAGATGCGTTCATTTCGAAGTTAAAAACCGAAATCATTCGCGATGACGAATTATTCAATGCAGCGCTGGTCGGTATCGGAAGTTTCGGTTTTATTCATGGTCTGATGATTGAGACCGAGGAAAAATACCTGCTTGAAGGTTACCGGCAAATGATCCCCTACAACGATACCCTGAAACACATCATGGAAACGCTTGATTTCACCAATTCACCTCTGCCTCATGGCAGTGAGATCCCTTTTCATTTCCAGGTTGTGCTGAATCAATACGACCTTAAAGCCGGTGCTTACGTGACTACGATGTACAAACGAAAATACATGGAGCCTTATACCCCTCCGGATAATGATACTGACAAAGCCGGACCGGGAGATGATGCCCCTGTTTTTATCGGCTTACTCACCGATCTTGTTTCAATTGCCATTCCGCTGCTGGTAAATAATCTGATCAGGAGCCAGTTAGTGCCTGGAAAGTGGACGGGAACCACCGGAGAGGTTTTTTACAACACTGCTGCCCGTGGCAAGGTGCTGAGTACGGCCATGGGTATCCCGATCGGCTATGTGAGCCAGGTGAATGATATCCTGATCCGGCTGAATAATAAAGATCCGTATCCGGGTATATTGGCATACCGTTATGTGAAACAATCGAAAGCCACCCTGGCTTTTACCCGCTTCGATCCGACTTGTGTTGTTGAACTTGACGGTGTGCAGTCGGATATTACATGGAATTATTATCGTGCCGTTTGGGATGAACTGGATTCGCTGGGCATACCTTATACCTTTCATTGGGGAAAAATCAACAACCTGAACGACCAAAAGGTAAAGAATATGTATCAAACCAACCGGGATAAATGGATTTTAGCAAGGAACAACCTGCTGAGTGCCGAATCGCTGATTGTATTCGAAAGTTCTCCGCTTAAAAACCTTGGGCTTGATGAAGTACTGTAATCTGAAAATAACTTAGTGACGACACATGAAAAGAATTTCAATTCTCCTGTTTGTGGCAATCCTGACGTTCATTGCAGTCCTTTATGTGAAGCGGCCCGATCTATTATCGAACGTATGGATTTGGCTCGTAGGACTGGCGGCTCCTGTGATCGGTTTAATCAAGGTTGTTGCTGAAAACCTTAAGAAATGGTTCCGTGAGCAAATTCAACATAAGCCGGACAAACCCGGCAATAAACCGACAGCACCGGCCAAATAATTACACCGCAGATTGCAAACAGCCAGATAAGATTCATTGTTACACCTTAGAAAATGACGCATATGAATGGAAATGAGACATTAGGAAAGGGAGTACAAAAAGATACCATCCAGAAGTATTTTTTCCGAATTACCCTGATCATTGAGATCGTTTTAGCCATTTTACTGTTTTTTCTCCTTGCCGGTTATTTCCTTGGAAAAACACCATTGGATATTTTCAGCACGATTGGTATCGCGATCATCATCCTATGGATCGCGATCATGGTACTTTATTATTCGTGGGCGATTTATTTTTACAATGTCAACATGGGATTGACCGACAACGACTGGCAAAAAATTGAGGACAGCGGGAACACCAACCCAACAGTCGAAACGCGTGTTGCAAATCCGGAACAGGGAGAATCGCTGGGCTTGCCAGCCGGTACGGTGAGAGGCACGATCGCCTTGTCAATCCTAGTCGGAGGACTGGCTCTTTTTATTGCATCCCTTGGCAGAAACAACGTGTTCAGGGAAAACCAGGTCCTGGTTGATTATTTTGATTTTTTCAAGAGCGCGTTCCTGATGATGATCGCATTTTATTTTGGAGGTAAATCGCTTGAATCGCTGATAGCTCCAAAACCAAAAGCAAAGCCCGATGTGGCTGCAGAACCGCCAATCAGCAAACCGGAACCGGAACCGGAACCGGAACCGGCTCCATCTTCAACAGGTACAATTTAATTACAACCCGTTACCCATCAGCAAATGTCTCGAAAGGTAAATATCCTGATCCTGATCCTTGGTTGCCTGATCCTTCTATCGTGCAAGGATAAAAGATATTTTACAGTAGCCAAGATCCGGGATGCAGCGAAACTTGCAACCACCGAGACGGTGATCGAAAAGATCGTGATCGGGAACAAAAAGAAGATGGTCCTGCGGATATTCACCCTGGATCAGGCGCGTATCGTTTGTTATTCAGAGGCAAGGATCAAAGCAGGCATTGATCTGAAAAAACTGGCGAAAGAGGATGTTAAGATCAATGGTAAGCAAATCGAGCTACTGCTTCCTGCCGTGGAGGTGATCAATTTTTCATATCCGTTTTCCCGTTTCAGGATTGATTCGACTTTGCTTGACAATGGGCTGTTTGCAAGGATCTCTATCAGCGATATGGAAGAATTCTATCGCCAGGCAGAGATGGATATCCGTACCCAGTTGCCCTACATGGGTATTACTGAATCGACCGAGACAAAGACGCGCCAGATGATGGAATCGCTTTTAAGAAGCCTTGGATATATTGAAATCTACATCAACTTCCGTAAAGGGCCATTGATCACGAAGGTTAATTTAAAAGAACTGCAATGATGAAATGGATGGCTTCCGGTACATCATTCATCATCCAGGTGATCCTGGTCGTTGCAGGTGTACTTGTATTTGCATATATTGACCCGTTCGACATTTTTGTCAGTAACAAGCTATCCCTCAAAGACACACCTGCACATGTAAAAAAAATCCGCGATATCGGCGAGTTGGTCACTGCTGAGTTTTACGGTGAGGTGATATCATCTTATCAAACATTGGTTGAAGTTTCGAAGGAAGATGAGATCGATCGCATGAAACAAGAGATAACGACCATGGATTCGTCGTTCAAAGTCCGCGTGTATGACCTTCTGACGCTTGAAAAACAAAGCGAGCAGCGAAAACAGTTCAATGTGATCATGGACGAATTTTCTCAAAATTCATCCTTCGCCATTTACAAGGAAAAACTGGGTGAAAAGATGCAGGTGAACTTTTTCAAACCCCTGTTCAGGAGGCTGGTTATCGAATCGGGGATTGAATCCCTGGGTGACGAGACGGATTATTTATCCAACGTGTTTAACGCAGTTACGGCACAGATAAAAAGGGAATATAATAAAGCAAAAATAAAGAAACCGCAACTGATCCTGTTGGGCCGTGGCAAAGTAAGTGCAGGATACCGTTTTAACAAGCTGGATGGACACAACGTCCGGGTCGATTCCCTCAGAAACCGGATCGTATTTGTAGGAATGACACCTGAAATCCTTAACTGCGATATAAATCCATGGCTCGTTCCCGAATTGGGGATCAAAGGTTTTGAAATCGTGGATGTAAACAGGAAAGCCGACAACCCTGGTATCCTTCAACGGGTAAAACAAGCCTGTCTTGATTCCCTGATGGCCCAGGCATTGGCAGGCGATATCCTGGCGATCGCGAAGACCAACGCTGAACAGAATCTGAAGCAGTTTTTCTCACTTATCCTAGATAATCCTGATATAGAGGTGAAAATATTATCGGATGAACTGGACTATTATACAAAATATGTTTTATGCGATTCCCTGATCGATCCCTCCCAACTGGCGACAATGGAAAATCTTGTGAACAAGCAGTTTGCAGGTGGCAGTGTGGATTCAATTGCCATTTCAGAATTGAAAGATTCCCTCTGCAAATGCAAACTCAGAATTGGAACGAACCATTACGAAATAACGCCATTTACCTTGCCTGTCAGCAGATGGCTCCAGGGAAACATGACAAAAAATGTGATGGACAGTATCCGGTTGAACAAAGCCGCAGACTCTCTTAAAGCCAGTATCCACAGGAATCATGACGTTTTTGGCGCCTTACTGGGCACTGCATTGCTGAGAAAAAACGAACCTGGCCGATATGATACCCTGGCAAATATTAATTCATTGCTTAAAGAAATGTCAAAGAATCTTCTCCGGAAAAACTGAACCCGGTTACCTGATCACCACCAGCTTCTTTATAAACATCGTCGACCCTGTTTTCACAATGATATGGTAGGTTCCCCGGGATGCAAATGAAAGGTCGATCAGGTACTCCTTTTCCCCCTTGTATCGTTTTTCAAGAATGACTTTGCCGTTAAGATCCTGAACGCTAACATCGATGGTCCGTCCATCCCCAATGGCGGGAACAATATTAAAGATACCCTTTGAAGGATTCGGGAATATCCGGAAGGCTTCTGTTTCAGTTTCACCGATCCCAATGGCTGCTTTAGCCTGCGTTACAGTTACGGTTTGTACGGGCAGGCCGGTCACAGTTACTTCAATGTTCGCAATACGTGGCTGGTCGGCTGTATTTTGGGTATAATCGGCTATAATGGTGCCATTTCCTGAACCAGATGATGTAAAAGTACACCAGGAGGCACTACCGGTTACATTCCAGGTCGAATTTGAAGTAACGGAAAAGGCTGTACTGCCTGCAACAGCCGATACATTCTGGTTAAGCGGCGTTACGGATAATGTGAGTGGCGAACCTGCCTGTGTTACGGACACTGTTTCGGATGCAAGTCCCGGGGCAGTCACAGTGATCAGGCAAACCCTTGAGTTCAATGAAGTATTCGTCTCATAATCCGCCACTATGATCCCATTGTTTGAACCGGCTGAGGTGACAGTACACCAGCTTGCATCGTTGGTGACTGTCCAGGTTGAATTTGACGCCACATCAAACTGTGTGGTACCCGCCGGTGATGAGACATTTTGATTTGCAGGCGTGACTGATAGCATCGGCGCTGCACCTTCCTGCGTTACAGTGACGGTTTGTGCGCCGGCTCCTGTACCTGTAGCAGTGATGTTAGCAATACGGGTCCCGACCGTTGGATTTTCGTTATAAACTGCAAAAATAGTATCGTTGTCTGTTCCCGAGCTGGTCACGGAACACCATGCCGCATCGCTGCTGACAGTCCAACTGGTGTTGGATGTAACCATAAACCGGGTATCGCCTGTTGATGCCTGAACGTTTTGATTGGGAGGTGTAACAGAGATATATGGGGCAGCCGGTGTGGAAAATTTGATTTTAAGACCAGTCGCGGTTCCACCGAGACTGTTAGCAACAATTTTAAAAAAATAGTTCGTATCGCTCAACAGACCTGTAATATCAGCGCTCACGTAAACACTGTCCGTTCCCGATCCTGCCGGAACCGCGGGGGTGGAAAAGTTCATGCTGATCGGGGTATTTCCATATTCAAAATGGTAATCAGTGGCCAGTCCGTTCGGATCAACCAACCCGTTCAGGGTGGCGGATGTCGCTGTGACCGATGCAGCGGGAAGCGTAGTAACATCCGGGGCAAATTCATATCTGAATGATGCGATTCTTGTTTTACGACTGCCGCCGCTTCCAACGTACTGGGTTGTAAACCAAAATGTTTTATCATCGGTGGGATCGAGCGATACTTGGGAATAATCGCCCCATCGGTTGGCCGCTGTCTGTGAATTTGCTCCAACCCAGATGGTATCTTCGGTAATATCGAGGATGCCGGTGGCATTAGCAAATGCACCAGCCGACTGACCGCAAAAGAAAATACTTGGGAACATGGTTGTGCTGGAAACAGAATATCCAAGGCCGATTTCATTGTACCCGTTCAGCATAATGCTCCCCATCCAACGGCTGTGGATATCAGGAGCATAGGTTCCCTGTTGCCTGACTTCCCAATTGCCGGTACTTTTACGAAGTTCGTACCAGCGTATGCCGGCATGACGGATACCATCAACATTGACCGTATGGCAGCAAACGATGGTCTGGTAAGATCCAAAATTGCGGTACTGCGGTACATTCATGATCACCTGAGGGATACCATCTACCCGTTGGCTGGTGCCTTTTTGTTCTATGTTGTTCCAGTTATTACCAAAGTTGCTGTTGAAAGGTTGCACGTCCAGTTGCTGGGTACGTACAAATGCCGAGTTTGCCGGGGTTGTCCAGTCTACAGTTAGTTCATATAGCCATAGCTGGTCCAGACCTCCGCCAAGGGCATCATCATTGAAAGCGATATACAAGCCGGGTGTTCCGGCGGGGGCAAAGGCTCCGTCGTTATCAATCGGGGGGACACACATAAAACCATCTATCGACGTCGGGCGCCATGCGTTGTTGAATCCGACCGCCTGGGCTGTTCCTCCAGTAAGCATCTGTGCGCGTTCAAAAACGTAAATGTCATTGCCTGATGGGTTATTATCGCCCATATAATAGCCGTCCTGCCAAACACTGAATTTCGGATAATCAGGCATCGTGGCTACCGCGAATGAATACTGATGCCACGTTCCGGTGGGGTCATTGGTTGTGGAAACCGCCATCAGCATGTAATTCGTACCGGAGAACGGTATGGAGAATTCGGTTGCAAGCCAGCGGTCTGCCTGGTCATCATATAAAATGATCGGATCACCATCGTTACGGTTGGCGCCAGGAACATTGCCAAACAACAGATTCATATCGGTCGGACCGGCGACAAGGTTCCCCGATTTATCATAAATGGCATAAACGGTATTGATGGTCTGCATGAAATGGTTTGGACCTGCAGTACCGTTACAATCAGGAGGATAATAGGGTGATGTTTGTCCGTCGAAATTCATGATCGGAGCCCTGCTGCCTGCGGTAGCGCCCATAAAATCCTGCCAGGCCGGGTCGGCACCCCTGGGCAATGCGGTTGCCGCGAAAGGAAAAATACGGTTCTTGAGGTCCTTATTCAGCGTACGTTTCAGACCTTTCAGTTCCATTTGATGAAATTCTTCTGCTGTCATCGCCGGGATATCACGTAATGGTCTGCTTAACCCGTAATAGGTTCCGTTTATTATTTCGGTGGGATGAACCGGCCTGTCCTGGGCCTGAATTGCAAATATTAACAGGGTAAATACCGCTGTAAAAAATAATTTTCGTACCATGGTTTTCTGTTTATGGATTTACTTGCAAATGTACCAAAAAACCATGGAAGATAGTATATTTGTAATTCTTAAACTCATAGGCTATGAAAATACTGAAAGAATTCAGGGAATTTGCCATGCGTGGCAATGTGATCGACCTCGCAGTCGGCGTGATCATCGGTGCAGCTTTCGGAAAGGTTGTCGGATCCCTGGTCAACGACATTATCATGCCCCCGATCGGGGTGCTTGTAGGTGGTATGGATTTTAAAAGCCTTGCATTCACCCTGCGTGATGCGGTTTTTGATCCCGCTACGGAGAAATTGAGTTCAGAGGCAGTCACTTTAAAGTATGGCAATTTCATTCAGACAATGGTCGACTTCGCCATCATTGCATTTGCAATCTTCGTGATTGTCAAAGCGGTTGTCAGGCTTCATATCAAGAAAGCGGAAGATGCACCGGTTGTACCTCCACCGACCAGAGACCAGGAACTGCTGACGGAGATCAGGGACCTGCTGAAAAAATAATTAAACCAGGAATTATGAATCAGGAAATATGAATTATGAATTATGAATTAAGACAGAAGATATGAAAAACTACATACTTATTGTTATTATGATATTTCTTGCCGGGACTATTTCAGCCCAGGATATCCATAAAGTGGCAAAATCCAAAGCTGATGTGCTCGCCGGTTTTCCTGCCGATACATCCGGAAAATACTGGAAGATCCATGGGGAGGGATCCCTGCAGTTTTCACAGGCCTCTTTCACGAACTGGGCCTCCGGCGGACAGAATTCCCTCGGCCTGGTTGCCTGGGTTAATTTCAAAGCCAATTACGAGAAAGGCAAACATGTGTGGGGAAACACGGTCGACCTGGGATATGGCTTCAACATCATTGGAAAAGGAGATGAGGCAACATACAACAAAACCAATGACAAGATCGAAATCACTACCGCGTATGGATATGAACTTCACGCGAATAAAAAGTGGTACCTGACTGTCCTGGCTAATTTCCGTTCACAGTTCAGTGCCGGCTACAATTATCCTGACGACAGTACCGTCATCTCCGGATTCATGTCTCCCGGATATCTCATCGTGGGTATCGGCATAACCTACACACCCGCGAAATGGTTTAGTCTCTATCTTTCTCCGGCATCCGGTCGTTTCACGTTTGTCACGGACCAACGACTGGCTGATTCAGGGGCTTTTGGAGTAGAACGGTCCGACTCTAACGCTTCCGGCTTTCATCATGGAAAAAATATCCTGGGTGAATTTGGACCTTACCTCCGTGCCGATTTAAACAAGGACCTTGCAAAAAATATCAATTTATCCTCTACCCTCGAACTTTTCACCAATTACCTGCATCAGTTCGGGAACATTGATGTTAACTGGAGTTTGCTGCTCAGTTTAAAAGTCAACAAATGGCTTGCTGCTTCGGTTCAGACACAGTTGATCTATGATCATGATATCAGCATTGTGACCGATCCGGTCAATCAGCCGGAAGGCGGCCCGCGTACTCAATTCAAAGAGTTGTTAGGCGTAGGATTGACTTACAAATTCAGGTAATACGCTCCCCACGCGTGATATATTTTGATGACCGTTGCGACACAGCAGGTTTAATGATGGATAATTCCTTTAACTTTGTGACAAAAGAAACAAACCATGTCAACTCATTCAGAACACAACGAACACCTGACACACGACGAACTTAAATTCAGGGAACACACCGAACGGGCGGGTCATTTTATCAAGATAGACCTGTTTCGCTCGGCCCGTGAGGAATTCAGGGCGGCTCTGGAATACAAACCGGGAGACGAAGAATGCATCAGGAAGATCGATGCCATGAATATCAACATCGAACGCGACCGGAAAACAGTGCTGGTGGTCGCACCGCTGGTCATCCTCCTGATCATTGCAGTGGCACTTTTAGTTTAATATTTTTACCACTGAAAAATACCCTAGCCGGAAACCATGGCAGAAAGGAAGTTGAAACAGCCCGGCCTTGTACGGAATGATCCCTGGCTTGAACCTGTTGCCCTGGATATTATCGCTCGTCATGAACGATACATGAAAACGTTGCAGGAGATTGAACAGAATTGGAACAGCCTGAGTCAATTCGCCAACGCCTATCAGTATTATGGTTTCCATTATGACCGTGCTTTAAAGGGTTGGTATTACCGCGAATGGGCGCCCAAAGCCCAGGATCTTTACCTGTTTGGCGATTTTAACGACTGGCAGCGATACGCTCACCGTCTCACTCCGAACAAGTATGGTCAATGGGAAATTTTTCTTGCCGACGAGCAGTACAGGGACAGATTTACCCATCAGAGCAGGGTCAAGGTCCTGGTGCACTCTGATGCCGGCTGGCATGAAAAGATCCCGGCATATATCCACCGCGTGATCCAGGATCCTGCCACCCTTGCGTTTTCAGGACAGCACTGGGCTCCCCCCCACCCTTTCAACTGGTCCGGAGACCATTTTGACATTCACGGGCTGAATGAGTTGCTAATTTATGAATGTCACGTCGGGATGGCCCAGGAACAGGAATCGGTTGGTACATTCGCCGAATTTGCCGATCATCTTATTCCTTATATCAAGAACTCAGGGTACAATACAATTCAACTGATGGCCATTGCCGAGCATCCTTACTACGGCTCCTTCGGTTATCATGTGACGAATTTTTTCGCCGTTTCATCGCGTTTTGGCACCCCTGAGGAATTGAAATACCTGATCAGAAAAGCGCATGAACAAGACATCGCCGTGCTGATGGACATGGTGCATTCCCATTCGGCCAAAAATACCATGGAAGGCCTTAACCATTTTGATGGTTCCGATGATCAGTATTTTCATCCCGGCGACCGCGGAAATCACCCTCACTGGGATTCCCTTTGTTTTAATTACGGCAAACAGGAAGTGTTGCAATTCCTGCTGTCGAACCTCAAGTACTGGCTGAAAGAATTCCATTTTGACGGTTTCCGTTTTGATGGCGTTACCTCCATGATGTATTTTGACCATGGATACAGGGAAGGTTGGGACCGGGATGGTTATTTTAAGGACGGTGTTGAATGGGATGCATTGATCTATCTGCAGTTGGCGAATACTCTTATTCACAAAGTGAAAAAATATGCAGTGACTATCGCGGAGGATGTAAGCGGAATGCCCGGACTCTGCCGGCCTATACGGGATGGCGGTATCGGATTTGATTACCGTCTCGCGATGGCGATCCCCGATTACTGGATCAAGGTATTAAAGGAGAAGAAAGATGAAGAGTGGAACATCCACGAATTGTGGGCAGTTCTGACCGATCGCCTGCCCGATGTTAAAACGGTGGCCTATTGTGAATCGCACGATCAGGCCTTAGTCGGTGATCAGACCATTGCCTTCAGGCTGATGCAGAGCGAGATATATTTTAAGATGAGCCGGAAGGATGAAAGTCACGTCATAGACCGCGGTATGGCATTGCATAAAATGATCCGGTTGATCACCATCGGCCTTGGAGGACAGGCATATCTTAATTTCATCGGCAATGAGTTCGGCCATCCCGATTGGGTAGATTTCCCGCGTGAAGGCAACAACTGGAGCTTCCATTATGCACGGCGGCAGTGGTCCCTGTTGCAGAACCCTGATCTGAAATACCGGTTTTTAGCGGCTTTTGACCGGAAAATGATCGCACTGGTTAAAAAGAATAAACTTTTCGATGCCGGTTTTGCTGATCAGCTGAACATGGACATTGAAAATCAAACCATCATATTCAAGCGCAAGGGACTCATTTTTATTTTCAACTTCCATGTGAGCAAGTCAATCCCGGATTATACCTTTACAGTTCCTGAACCGGGCGATTACCAAATCATCCTGAACACCGACCGGCCTGAATTCGGCGGGCATAACAGGGTCAACGACCAACTGGTTTATACGACGATCTACGATTCAAAGGCCAAGGCGCACCACCTGATGATCTACAACACCAACCGTACGGCTCTTGTCTTTGAACGGGTAGGCTGAACTGCATTATTTTAGTATCTTTGCCCGACATTTCTGAGCTAAATTTTACGATCCCATGAATCTCTTCGTTCGTATTGCCATCATCCGGAAAATAATGCTGTTGATGGCGTTCATACCGGCATTGTGCAGTCTCTTTATCCCGTTCGCTGCTGCTTCGGCAAGTCCCGATACCACCTGGTCGGTCTCCTTCCGGCTGAACATGACCGGTGCCGTTGACCAGCAAATATTTATTCCGGATTCCGATTATGTATCTGTCATCATGGATCAGGGGATCCCGCCTCTGAAACTTGTACAGGGGGCCGGTTACATATACACAGGCACGCTTCACGATGAACTTGATCCGGGTGTGACCTACCACTATCAATTCAGGATCAATGATTCGCTTTCGGAAACCATCAATCGCTCTGTAACAGCCCAAACAGGCATGGTGAATATAACTGCATGGTGGAACAACGAACCGCTTAACATTACTACATTCATCGTCAACATGAAGTATGCTGTAGATTATGGAATGTTCAATCCCCTTTCAGATTCGGTTTGCATCGTGGGGAGCATGAATGACTGGCAGGGTTCTGCAAAACTGCAACGGATCGACACGACCCTCCAATATGAATATGTTGATACACTGCTTTTTCCCGGAACTGTTCAGCAGTACAAATACAGGATCAATGCCGATTCAAGCGGGTTGGAATTGCTGTACAAGCCTGCAAGGATCATCATGATCCCGGACACACTGCTTGAGATTACCAATGATTTCAACAATTTCAATCCTGCCAAACGATTGATGACCTTCCAATGCAACATGGGTTATTATATTGAATCACACCATTTCAATCCGGTAACCGACTATCTCGATATCACCGGAAATTTCAATGGATCCGGAGCCAATGATGTTTTGTTCGACGTAGATGGCGATTCAGTCTATTCCCTCGAATTGTTTATGGATACTGCATGGATCCATCAGGGGCCCCTGGAGTTCAAATTTCGCATCAATGGTGACCCGAACACGATCGAATTGCCAGGAAAACCAAACCGGTCGTATGTTTTCCATGATACCATCAATCAGAATCCCAACCTCTACGGATGTTATTATAACAATCTAGATCCATCCATCCCGACGCCACCCTGGGTTTATGACGTCAACATCCAGGGATTATTGATCTATAAGAAAGTCCTGAGCGGAATATATTCCTACGAGAATGTGAATGGGATACCGGAAGACAGCACCACCTACCGCTGGCTCCGAAGCAATAATGCTTCAGGTATTGATGCCACGCCCATTGATTCGGCATGGAAGATCACCTATGTGGTTGATACCCTCGACATCGGGAAATGGATCGTTTTTGAAGTTACCCCGAGGGCGGCAAACGGCGATTCTGCTACAGGCAAACCTGTCCGTGTTGTTTCATCAAACAGCATCTCTGCCTGGGATGTTGGCATTGGTGAATATCCGCAGGTGATCACGCGGATATATCCAAATCCTGCCAATGATTTTATCACGGTTGAAACAAAACAGGAGATTTACAGGATTGAACTGATCAATTATTTGAATCAGCCGGTACTGGTCAAAAATGTTCAAGGTTCGACATCTGTGATGATTCCGATCGACAGATTGCCCGGGGGATTATACATTCTGAAGGCCACGACGAAATCCGGAGAATGGGGTGTGGTGCGAATGGTCAAATATTAGCCCAACAAAAAATCCAGGTTTTCACCCGCCTGGAATTCCTGCGCTTCCATTCCAAAACGGAACAACCGTAATGGCCGGTTACCAATGAGGCTCATGGTGTCGCCAATGACTTTCAGGAGACACCCTTCGCGCAGGCCGACAACCGTAACCTCCCTGTTTACCGTAAGGAACTCCAGGATCCGCTGCTCACGTGTTTCACCTGCATGTCCTTCGGGATTGGCATCCAGGTAGTGTGGATTGATCTGGAACGGGATGAACTTCAGGCAATTGAATGATGGCGGTTCACATATCGGCATGTCATTCGTGGTTCTCATGGTAGGGCAGGCCACGTTCGCACCTGCACTCCAGCCAACGAATGGAATTCCGCGGAACACCTTGCGGCGGATGGCCTCCTGGATGCCAAATTCCTGCATCATCAGCGTCAGGTGAAAGGTATTTCCGCCGCCGATCACGATCGATTCGGCTTCATTCACCGCCACTACCGGGTTGGGTTCCCGGTGGATGGACTGAAGGACGAATCCCATCTCCCTGAAAATTTTCTTTACACGGTCTTCATAAAGATCAAAAGATTTTTCGATACTTGAAGCGGTCAGGTTCACACCGGCATAGGGGATGAACAACACCTTTCGTACTCCGAATCCCGACAGGAAATCCTTGATATGAGTACGCGGCCACGCGAGATATTCCTCACCGGCATTGGTAGAGTTGCTTATCAATAAAAGATTTCGGATCATATGGCTGTTTTGGGCCATAAAAGTAATAGAAAGTTCTTACTTTTGAACCATGGAAAAGATAAAAATTCAAAATCCGGCCAATGAAAAGCCAACTTTACGATTCTGGCAGGTTTGGAACATGAGTTTTGGATTTCTGGGCATACAATTCGGATGGGGTCTGCAGATGGCCAACATGAGTGCGATTTATGAATACCTTGGTGCCAGTCCCGATCAGATTCCTTTACTCTGGCTTGCTGCACCACTCACCGGATTGATCATTCAACCCATCATCGGGAACATGAGCGACCACACCTGGAACCGGTTTGGACGTCGCCGGCCCTATTTTCTGGTGGGAGCCATCCTATCTTCCCTTGCATTGCTGGCAATGCCCAATTCTTCCGCACTCTGGATGGCGGCAGGACTCTTATGGATCCTTGATGCCTCTATCAACATCTCCATGGAACCATTCCGTGCCTTTGTAGCCGACATGCTGCCTGAGAAACAACGCACCCAGGGATTCGCCATGCAGAGTCTGTTCATTGGGATGGGTGCCGTAGTTGCCTCCGCCCTGCCCTGGATACTGACGAATGTATTCAACTTCGCATCAGGTTCATCGGAGGGTTCTGCAATTCCACTTACCGTAAAAATATCATTTTATTTCGGAGCCATTGCCTTCTTTGGGGCTGTTTTATGGACGATCCTCCGAACCAGGGAATATCCCCCCGGGAATCTGGAAGAATTCAGGATAAAGCGGAAGGAAAGCAGGAAACCTCTGATTTTTGTCAAAGACATTTTCAATGATATTATGCATATGCCCGGCACCATGCGAAAGCTTGCATGGGTACAGGTATTTACCTGGATGGGGCTTTTCTGCATGTGGCTCTACTTCCCCGTTGCCGTTGCCAGGAATGTGTTTGGCGCACCCGACGAAAATTCACCGGTTTACCAGCAGGGCATTGAATGGGCAGGTCTCTGTTTCGCCATGTATTCCGTGGTGTGTTTTGCCTTTTCCTTTGCCCTCCCGAAAATTGCCCGGATGCTGGGCCGGAAATATACACATGCCCTGAGCATGGTTTGCGGGGCAGCCGGATTGTTGTCGGTGGGGATCATCCATAACCAATATTTGTTGCTGCTTTCCATGACAGGTATCGGCATTGCCTGGGCAAGCATCCTCTCGATGCCCTATGCCATGCTTGCAGGGGCAATACCTTCTGAAAAGACTGGTGTTTACATGGGGATCTTTAACTTTTTCATCGTCCTTCCTGAAATCCTCGCCTCCCTTGCTTTTGGATGGATCATGATGCATCTCCTGGAGAATAACCGGATGATGGCGGTGATAGCAGGTGGAGTTTTTATGATCGTTGCCGCGGGACTGGTACTACGAGTGACAGATAATGAATGAAAGCAATGAAAGCAACGCAGGCAATACATTGAATGCATTATTAATCACCTGAATAACTTTATAAATGTTAAAAGAAAGATCTAGCGGAATTTTATTGCATCCTACATCGCTTCCCGGTAAATATGGAATCGGATCGCTCGGGAAGGCTGCTTTTGACTTCATCGATTTTCTGGTAAAGGCAAAACAGAAATACTGGCAAATTCTGCCATTGGGGCCTACCGGATATGCCGATTCGCCATACCAGTGTTTTTCAGCTCATGCCGGCAATCCCAATCTCATTGATCTCGACATACTGGTTAAAGCACGCCTGCTCCATGCCGAGGATCTGGCGGATTACCCTGAATTCTCAAATGACCGGGTAGATTTCGGCGGGATACAGAAAACCCGGTTGCCGCTCTTGCGAAAGGCTTATCATTCCTTCACCATGAAGGCAGATAACCTCGAAAAACTGGCTTACCGTAATTTTCAGAAAAACCAGTCGAAATGGGTCAATGATTACGCACTGTTCATGGCCATCAAAGTGAATCGTAATCAGAAAGCCTGGTACCTGTGGGATAAACCATTGAAAATGAGAGAAGACGCGGCCATTAAAGACATAAAGACTTTGCTGCACGAGGAGATCGATTTTCATAAATTCATGCAATTTCTTTTTTTCAGGCAATGGATTGCCGTAAAGGAATATGCCCACAAACATAAAGTACAGATCATCGGGGACATTCCGTTATACGTGGCGCTCGATAGCGCCGATGCCTGGGCAAATCCTGAAATCTTTGAGTTTGACAAACACCTCAACCCTATCCGGGTCGGGGGTGTTCCACCGGATTATTTCAGTGAAACAGGACAACTTTGGGGTAACCCGTTATTCAGATGGGATAAATTGAAAGAGACCGGCTACCGTTGGTGGATCGATCGCATCAGTACCAGCCTCTTCCTCTACGACATCATCCGTATCGACCATTTCCGGGGATTCGCTGCTTATTGGGCAGTACCCTCAACGGAAAAAACTGCCATCAAAGGCGAATGGATCACCTGTTGCGGAAAGGATTTTTTTGAAGCGATGCAGCAGGAATTCGGAGATCTGCCTATCATCGCGGAAGATCTGGGTGTAATCACCCCGGATGTGGAGGAACTTCGTGACAGCTTCGGACTTCCCGGGATGAAGATACTCCAGTTTGCCTTTGATTCATCAGAAGCCAATGACTATCTGCCACATAATTACATCAAAAATTGCATGGTCTATACCGGGACGCATGATAACGATACCGTGGTGGGCTGGTTCAACAGCGCAACTCCCGCCGATAGGAAATATGTTCTTGATTATTTGAATGTTACAGAACAAGACATCCATTGGTCCTTTATCCGGCTTGCATGGGCTTCCGTGGCTTTCACGGCCATCGTTCCGATGCAGGATATCCTGGGGCTTGCCACATCGGAGCGGATGAATCTGCCTGGTACAACCAGGGACAACTGGCAATGGCGGGTAAAGGCTGAAGCCTTCACGCCCGACCTGGCGTCGAAACTGGCACACCTGACTTTACTATATGGCAGGGCCAGAAAATTAAAAATTAAAAATTAAAAATTACGAGTGGGGAGTTTGTGATGAAAGTAAATAATATAATTCAGATTAAGAGTTATGAATTTGCATTACGAATTGTAAAATTATATATCTATTTATCTGAAAAGAAGAAAGAATATGTGCTTATCACAGAAAAACAGGCTTCCTCAATTCTTAAAGACATCGAAGAAATTCTGAAAATCATTGCAAAAATCCAGATCACACTTAAAAAGAACCCTTCGTAATTTTTAATTTTTAATTTCTATATGTTTCGGTTAACGTTATTGATCTTTTTATTCCTTCCACTATGCATCTTTTCACAGGATGTAAGTATTGAAAAGATTGAGCCTCCGTTCTGGTGGACCGGATTTAAAAATACCGATCTTCAATTGCTTGTTTATGGAAAAAACATTTCTACGGCATTGGTCACCGTAGATTATCCCGGCTTTTTACTGAAAAAGGTTCACAAAGTTGAAAATCCCAATTACCTGTTCCTTGATCTTACCATCAGCCAGGGTACCCGGCCGGGCATTGCTGCCATTCAATTTAAAAGCAGGGGTAAAACCGTCGGGAAATATCTTTATGAACTGAAGGCAAGAAAAAAAGGGTCGGCCAACAGGAAAAGTTTCAGTTCCGGTGATGTCATTTACCTGCTGATGCCCGACCGGTTTGCCAACGGGGATACTACCAATGACCTTTTTTCCGGTATGGTTGAACAACCTGACCGGAATAATCAGGACGGCCGCCATGGCGGTGACCTGAAAGGTATTATGAACCACCTGGACTATATACAGGACCTGGGCATAACTGCATTATGGATCAACCCCCTGCTCGAAAACAACCAGGTGAAGTACTCCTATCACGGGTATTCCACAACCAATTACTACCTGATCGATCCGAGGTTCGGCACAAACGAGGATTATGTCAGGCTCAGTAATGCACTTCATCAACGGGGGATCAAACTGATCATGGATATGATCTTCAACCATTGCGGGAGCGGTCACTGGTGGATGAAGGACCTGCCTTCAACCGATTGGGTGAACCGGTGGCCCGAATTTACACGTACTAATTACCGGGCGGGGAGCTATACCGACCCATATGTTTCACAAGCCGACAGCAACCAGTTCGTCCGGGGATGGTTTGACAAGACCATGCCCGACCTTAACCAGTCAAATCCAATTGTAAAGAATTACCTGATCCAGAACAGCATATGGTGGGTTGAATATGCCGGTCTGGATGGGATCCGGCAGGATACGCATCCCTATCCTTTCAGGGAAATGATGGCGGAATGGGGAAAACGCCTTCAGACAGAATATCCGGAAATAAATGTCGTAGGCGAGTGCTGGCTGAATTATCCCGCCTCGGTGGCTTACTGGCAACAAGGCTCGAAGAATAAGGACGGATATAACTCCTGGCTGCCATGTGTTTTTGACTTTCCGTTATATGACGCGCTCAATAAAGCCTTCAGTGAACCGGAAGGATGGAATACAGGGATCGTGAGGCTTTATGAAATACTTTCCCAGGATTTTTCATATGCTGATCCCAACAACCTGGTGGTCTTTGCTGATAATCATGATGTGAACCGGTACCTGGATTCACAAAATGATGATGTGCGTAAACTGAAAATGGCCGTGGCCTTTATCCTTACCACCAGGGGCATCCCGGAGATCTATTATGGAACCGAGATCCTCATGACCACCGGGGCCGATAAAGGCGATGGCAGCAAACGCAAGGATTTTCCGGGAGGCTGGGCCGTTGATCCCAGGAATGCGTTCACGGAACAGGGGCGTACAACCGCTGAAACAGAGATGCACGGTTTCACCAGAAAACTGATCCGCTGGCGGAATTCAACGGAGGTAATTCATACAGGGATGTTCAGGCATTTCATCCCCACCGATGGAGTGTATGTCTATTTCAGATACAATACAAAAACCGCTGTGATGGTTGTCATGAATAACAATGAAGGTACAAAAACGATTGAGACCAGGCGGTATGACGAGCTTTTAAAGAAGTATAAATCAGGCACTGAAATCATCTCAGGTAGTAAACTGGAAGATCTGTCAACGTTGACCATAGGGGGGAAATCTGCATTAATAATTGAACTTAAGAAATGACCCCACCCCCTTCCCCCTCCCCAAAAAGGGAGGGGGAGAAAGTCCCTCCCTTTTTGGGGAGGGATTTAGGGTGGGGTAAAAAAGTAATCCCTAATTCATATTTCATAATTCATAATTCAAACCAGATGCTCAGTATCCAAAAACGCCTCAGCAACATTTTCTACATTATCCTTGGGCTTCCCAGCACAGCAATGGGTTTTGCATTGTCGATCCAGATTGCCGTGTTAAGCTGGATCCTGCATACAAAATACAACCTGGAGATCGACCAGATCGGCATCGTGTGGGCTGCCGGTCCGATTGCCGGAATCCTTGGCCAACCCATCATCGGTCTGATCAGCGACAAGGCCTGGTTCTGGGGCGGAAGGCGCAAACCGTTCATCATCATCGGCGGTATTCTGGCAGCCCTGATGATATTCGCGCTGCCCAACATCGACAAGATCAGCAATTTTTTCGGTATTGCAAGCATTATGGCGGTTGCCATCACGGTAGCACTCACTCTCGACCTTTCAATCAACATCAGTTTCAATCCAACCCGTTCGATCATTGCCGATGTAACCCCCGACGGGCAGCCGCGCACCAAAGGTTATACCTGGATGCAATCCATTTCAAACCTGTTCGGAAGCGGAGCATACCTGATGGGCGCCTTGATCGGCAATTACTTCCTGATCTATGCCGGTGTGGCGATCGTACTTATCTTCTCGATCGGCCCGTTGCTCTTCATCGAAGAGCCCCGTGAACTGGCCGGCAGCGTTAAAGACAGTGACGTGAAGGCAGATCCGGGTGACGGTGGTATCACCGTTATACCCGGCAAATCGGCAACACAGTGGGGTGAACTCTTCAAACTCTATTTTGCCCATGGGTTCTCGTGGTTAGGCATCCAGACCATGTTCGTTTATATATTCGCTTTCCTGGAACAAAAACTGCCGGCGATGAAGGACATGCCGGTTGCCGACCGCAATGCCCGGCTCGGGCAAATGATCGGATGGTCGTTCTTTATCCTAAACGCCGTTGGATCGATATGGCCTGCATTCATGCTGGAACCCATGAGTAAAAAACTGGGGCGGGTAAGAACCCATGCCCTGATGGTGGCCACAATGTCGCTCGGATATTTTGGAATTGTTCTTTTCGCTTCCAGCGCCGTCATCCTGTATTCCATGATGTGCATCCTGACCCTTGGATGGGCCGCCGTGGTCAGTCTTCCTTTCGCCATCATGTCGGAAAAAGTGGATAAAAGCCGCATGGGATTTTTCATGGGTATTTTCAACCTGTCGGTTGTATTACCTCAGCTTATTGCAAGTTCCGTGGTTGGCACCATCGTAAAAAATGCCGCTGATAAAGGGATCATTTTTATCATCAGCGGCGTTTCACTTGCCGTTTCTGCTGCACTCTGGTTGTTTGTCTCTGAAAAAAGTAAACCATAACTATCATCAGTCCTATCATGAAAAAAATATTCCTTCTTTCTCTTTTCGTCGCGTTTGGAACCCAGATGATGTGCCAGACCTTTTCACAACTCATCAGCCGCCTGAATTCGTTACCGGAAAACCAACGGCAGGCAGTCGCCGACAGTTTTATGGCTTCCGGAAATGCTTTTCCGTTAGTTGAGAACGATACCCTCGTGCATTTTGTTTACAATTTACCTGCCCAATCAGTGTTCATGGCCGGAGATGCCACCGATTGGAATCCCAACGCAACGTTTACCAACATCAGCGGATCGACTTTCTGGTATTACACGACCAACTATGAAACTGACGCACGGCTCGATTATAAATTTGTTATCAATGGTTCGAACTGGATCCTGGATCCGCAAAATCCATATACCTGTACCGGGGGTTTCGGCCCCAATTCGGAATTGCGGATGCCAGGGTACGTTATTCCTCCTGAGATCAGCTACTATGGCGCCATTCCGCACGGAACCATCAAGGATACCACCTACCACAGCAACCTCCTTAATAACTCCAGGCAAGTGCGTATTTACCTGCCTCCCGGTTATCCCTCGGGCAGCGAGGCATACCCGGTAATATTGTTCCATGATGGGCCGGAATACATCAGCCTGGGTAATACCGATAATATTTTCGACTACCTGATCTCCCAACAACTGATGGTTCCGGTAATCGGAATTTTCGTACCCCCTGTTGACCGCACGGCAGAATATGCCGGGAATAAAATTGACAAGTTCACCGGATTCATCACCGGGGAACTGATGCCTGACATCGACGCCAGGTACAAAACCAGCAAGGACCCTGCAAAGCGGGCCATGGTGGGCGCTTCCAACGGGGGAAACATATCACTATACATCGGCATGAAACATCCGGAACAATTCGGAAAAATTGCAGCACAGTCAAGCAGTGTCATCGAAGCCGTCAACGAAACATTCTCCAACGGACCAAAACTTAACCTGACCCTGTTCCTGGATATCGGCACCTACGACCTCACAGTGCTGATCCCGATGGTTAAAAACCTTTGCAATATCTTGCAGGAGAAAGGTTACAGTTACCAATGCCGTGAATGGCACGAAGGACATAGCTGGGGTAACTGGAAAGGGCATTTACGAATTCCACTGACACAGTTCTTTCCCTGGTCGACCGGTTTGAATCCAACCCCGGACAATCATGGGTTGAAGCTCGAACAAAACAGGCCGAAACCTTTCCACGGCTATACGAGGATTCCATTCTCGGCACCCGCGGGTAAAAGGGTTGAATTGATTTTGTCTGATTTATCAGGCAGGTGGATTGAAACAATTTATTCCGGTAGGGACATCACATTTGATGTCCCTACCAAAATATCACCAATAAAATCAAATACATGAAAATCAAACATCTACCTTTTCTAATCACAACTCTGGCCATTTCGCTGTGGAGTTGTTCTTCAAACGATGATATAGCCGTGCCGAAAGAACCCCAGATGCTCAAACTGGCAGAGCCCATCCTGATCAGCAGCGATTCGACGGTGATCCGACTGAGCGATTATCTCCTGAATCCTTCCCGGATTGACTCCATGGAAATGGATAAGTCACTCAGGGCAACCATATCATCCGATTCGGCTCAAATGGTCATCAAGCCTGCCGGAAGGGATTTTCCGAAACTGACAGTGCTGACAATTTGGTCGGGAGGTTACTCCTATTCAATCCTGCTCGAAAAATCGACCAGATTACGATACAGGTTCACTTTTGATCCGAAGAACAAAAAATATAAACACGTTCAGATCAAAGGACAGATGAATGAGTGGAATGCCGCGTCGGGCTACCTTTTTGAAAAGGACGGCCAATGGCATATTGATTTTCAACTTTTCCCCGGAAGATACCAGTATAAACTGATCATGGATGGAAAGGAAATGTCGGATCCTGACAACCGTGATTCGGTGAGCAACAACAACGGCGGGTACAATTCGCTCCTCACGCTTGGAAACCTGCATCCCACCGGGCTGCCAACGCTTTTCACAGCCGCGTCCGACGGAAGGAAGATCGTGATCGGAATGAAGAACAAAGCCGATTCAATATTTGTTTTCTGGCAAAATTACCTGCTTGATCGGAAATTCTGGACAGTGGACAGTTCTGGAATCAACATTGAGGTTCCCCGCAAAGCCAGGGAGTACGATCGCAGTTTTGTGCGTATTTTCGCCTTTAACAATGCCGGCATTTCAAACCATATCCTCATCCCGCTACTGGATGGGAAGGTACTTTCAAATCCTGAAAAACTTACGCGTGCTGACCGGGAGGCGACGGTGATGTATTTTCTGATGATCGACCGGTTTAAAAACGGAAATGCAGGGAACGACGAACCAGTGATGGACAAGGACATTGATCCTCGGGTGAATTATATGGGGGGTGACCTGGCCGGTATCACACGGATGATTGAAGATGGTTATTTTTCGAACCTTGGAATTAATACCCTGTGGATTTCTCCGATCACCCAAAATCCTCTGACCGGCTATGTGGAATATCCGGCTCCTCACCGGAAATATTCAGGTTACCACGGGTACTGGCCAGTTACGCTTACAACTGTCGACACCCGTTTTGGAAATCCCGGTGAGCTGAAAAACCTGGTCAGCGAAGCACACAGCAAAAACATAAACATCATCCTCGACTTTGTCTCGCATCATGTTCACCAGGAATACCCCTTACTCAAAGCACATCCCGACTGGGTTACTGAGATTGACCTTCCCGGGGGCAGGAAAAATATCCGGATATGGGATGAACGAAGGCTCACAACATGGTTCGATGTATTTCTTCCAACTTTCGATCTCTCCAGACCCGAAGTTGCCAACATGGTTTCCGACTCTGCCGTTTTCTGGATCAAGGAATACAGTCTCGACGGATTTCGCCACGACGCGGCCAAGCATGTACCCGAAAATTACTGGAGAATGCTGACTCAGAAATTGAACACGCAGGTGGCGATCCCCGACAACCGGACCATTTTCCAGATCGGCGAGACCTTCGGCAGCCGCGAACTTATCAAGAGTTATATCAATCCCGGCATGCTCGATGCCCAGTTCGAATTCAACCTTTACTGGGAAGCTAAGTCAGCCTTTGCGATGGACAATACCTCGTTCCGCGATTTAAACTATGCATTGCAGCAGAGTTTCAGCTATTTTGGCGAACATAACCTGATGGGTAACATCACCGGGAATCAGGATATGTCGCGGTTTATTTCATATGCCGGCGGGGCGCTCAGTGTAAATGAAGATGACCATGAAGCCGGTTGGAAGCGTGACATCCAGGTAAAGGATACCCTTGGATACCGGAAACTGGCAGCTCTGGAAGCCTTTAACATGACCATCCCCGGGATCCCTGTAATATATTATGGTGATGAGTACGGTATGCCCGGCGCCGGCGACCCCGACAACCGCCGGATGATGAAATTTGACAGCCTTAACCGGCATGAACAATTTCTGAAGATAACGACCGGTAAACTGACACAACTGAGGAATTCAAACCTTGCGCTGGTCTATGGTGATTTCACCACGCTAAAGGTCAGCGAAAAAGTGTATGTTTACCTGCGTTCCTATTTTGATAAAGCGGTGGTCGTGATCTTTAACAAGGACAGATCATCAAAAAAAATCGAATTCGAATTGCCCGACCGATTCCTGGAGAGTAAATTCACTGCTCAGTTCGGCAACACCTTTATTCTGGAAAAAGGAAAGATAAGCTTGGATCTAACTGGAAACTCATTTGAAATATTGGTAAACTAATACTTCAAAATATTTAGATTATGAGTTTTTCTCTGTGGCCCTCTGTGCCTTCTTTGTGGCTCTCTGTGTAATTTTTGTTTCACAGAGTACACTGAGTAAAAACAGAGAACCACAGAGGAATAATAATCCGATTATTCATCGTAAAAAAAGAGAAATATGAAAATTGTATTATTGCCCCTGATTGGAATAATAATTGCGACCTCAGCATGTAAAAATGATTCTGTAAATGAAAACACCGACCCTACTGCCCATGTAGAATGGAGCAGAAATGCCACCATTTACGAAGTAAATATCAGGCAATTCACACCGGAAGGCACTTTCAAGGGATTAGAGAAGGAGTTGCCGCGTCTGCAAAAGATGGGTGTCGGTATCCTTTGGCTGATGCCCATCAATCCGCTGGGCGAAAAAAACCGGAAGGGAAGTCTTGGCAGCTACTATTCCGTAAGTGATTACCTGGCAGTTAACCCTGAATATGGCAGTAAACAGGATTTTACCGATGTCGTAAACAAGGCCCATGGATCAGGCATGAAGGTCATTATCGACTGGGTCGCAAACCATACTTCGTGGGACAATGAACTGATCACCAAACATCCTGAATGGTATAAAAAAGATTCAACAGGTAAAATCATTCCTCCTGTTGCCGACTGGACCGATGTTGCAGCACTCGATTACAGCCAGCCGGGATTAGCTGAATACATGACAGATGCGATGCTTTACTGGATCAGGGAGACTGATATTGATGGTTTCCGTTGTGATGTTGCAGGAATGATGCCGGTCTCCTTCTGGAACCAGGCGATTCCCAAATTGAAAGCGCTCAAACCTGTTTTTATGTTAGCCGAAGATGAATCACCCCGGATTCATGATACCGGCTTTTTTGATGCAACCTATTCATGGCAGTTGTTCCATGCAATGAACGGGATAGCCCAGGGCAAAAAACCCGCGACCACGATCGATTCCATCTACGCATCAGAACTGGAGAGGTTTCCCAAGGATGCTTACCGTATGCGCTTTACGTCGAACCATGATGAAAACTCATGGAACGGGACAGAATTTGAACGCATGGGAGAAGGAGCACGGGCGTTCGCCATACTCACTTTTACCTTTCCCGGGATACCATTAATATATAGCGGACAGGAGTCAGCCATGAACAAGCGGTTACGGTTTTTCGACAAGGACACCATCCCGTGGGGGAATTACCCCCTTGAACCATTCTACACAACACTCACTGAACTCAAAACCAGGACCAACCTCCTCGATGCAGGTGATGCCGGTGGTAAATTTATTAAAGTAACCACGTCAGGCGACCAGGCCGTTTATGCATTCCTGCGACGGACCGCTCAGAATCAACTATTCGTGGTACTGAATCTTTCAGCTCAATCCCGGACGGTCGTGCTGAAGGGCGGCGACTTTACAGGCGAGTACATCGAGGCTTTTACAAATACCAGGTTCACGTTTCACTCTGATGAAAAGGTAACCCTCAACGCCTGGGGATACCAGGTGTATGTGAAGTAATTAACAGGAATAAACATGATCTTGATTTTTTTGTTTAATTTTTAGTACTTTTGCATCGCTTTTCAAAAAAAAATTGTTTCGATACAATAGAATAACATAACTGATTAACTTTACAAGTTCTAAATCCAAATGGTATGAAAAGAAAATTACGCAAGAAGATTAAAAACCTGTTGATTGTTTTCCTTTTCTTTGGTGGTACGATGGGACTTACTGCTCAGAATCTTGAAGTGAACGGAGTTGTATCTGAAGCCGGCACGGGAGAATTGCTTATCGGGGCTACAGTTCTTGAAAAAGGAACCACCAACGGGACGGTATGTGATATTTCGGGTAAATACAAGATCAGTGTCCCTCAAGGAGCCATCCTGCGATTCTCCCTGATCGGTTATGTCACACAGGATGTTGTCATTGAAAAAGCCGGCACTCTTGATATCGTCATGGTCGTGCAGGTGACCACCCTCGACGACGTGATTGTTATCGGATACAGTACCCAGAAAAAGACCGATAAAACTGGTGCTGTAAGTACCGTCAAATCGGACGATCTCAACGGAGGGGTTATCACCAGCGCCATACAGTCGATGCAAGGAAAAGCAGCGGGTGTACTCGTATCCAAAAGCGGGGGTGATCCGAGTTCCGATTACAAGGTCAGGATCCGCGGCGCTTCTGGCTTTGAATCAAACACACAACCTCTATATGTCATTGATGGGATTCCAGGCGCTGACCCAAACATTGTTTCACCGGATGATATTGAATCATTCAACATCCTTAAGGATGCGGCCTCAACAGCTATTTATGGTTCCAGGGGATCGAATGGAGTTATTATCATCACAACAAAAAAAGGAAAAGGATCTGGAACAGGTAAAGATGGTTTAAAAGATGATGGATCATATAGCAACATAGAGTTTAGCACTCAGATCTCTATTGAAAATGTAACAAAAAAAATGGGGATGCTTACCGCAGGTCAAACTCGTGATTTTGCAAACCTAGTGCTCCAGAAAGGTCAGTTGACACATCCAAACTGGACAATGGATAGCGTATTTATTGATGGTGGAGCAACTACAGACTGGCAAGACCAGATTTACAGGACAGGAATCGCGACACAGAACAGCTTGAGTTTCTCAGGCGGCAATAAACACAATTCATACGTAGCTGCAGTAACCAACTCCAATTGGCAGGGCACCATGAAAGGAACCTCAAAAGAACAGACAACCGCTCACATCAATGTTAACCAAAAAGCATTGAATGACCGTCTTAACCTGGCTGCCAGCATTATGGGTGCCTTTGACAAAAATGACTATGAAAATTATGGAGGATGGGGAAATGATGACATCATTTATCAGGCTATTTCGAGAAATCCAACCGATCCTGTTTACACGTCGTCTGGTGCCTATTACCAATCGCTGCGGGTTTTTAGTTATAATAATCCGATTCCTGTTATTGACCAGGTAACCAATAACAGAATTGGTAAAAAATTCCTAGGGAGTTTAAAAGCCGATTTTGAGATATTTACCGGTTTGGTTGCCGGGGTGAATGTTGGGTACCTGCATGACGACAATACATCCAACTATTTCAGACCAGGCAACATATTTTCTTCACCTGATCAAGGTTATGGGAAAAAACAATACAACGCCACTTCACAGAAAGTGATAGAACTTACGGGCACTTATACTAAATCTTTCAAAAAGAGCCACAATCTGAATTTGCTATTGGGATATTCTTGGCAACGGAATGATTATAACAGTTTCTGGATCGGAGGTCGGGATCCACAATCAATATATGCCGGTCCTGATAACCTTGCGGTCCTTAACGATGTTCAATGGGGTGATTACGGTTCTTTGAGAGGCCAGTCAACACTTATCGGGATGTTCGGACGTGCCCAGTATAATTATAAAAGTAAATATTTTCTGTCAGCTTCCTTACGTAGGGATGGTTCATCCAAATTTGGATCCAACAATAAATGGGGATGGTTCCCTACCGTGGCTCTTGGCTGGAGCCTCGATCAGGAGAAATGGCTTTCTGACGTCAAATGGCTTAGTCAATTGAAGTTGCGTGCCAGTTACGGTATCGCTGGGAACCAGGAAATTGGAGAGTACCACAGCATGTTGACCTGGGTACCAACAGGGAAAGCGATTAATGCTGAGACCGGCAAGGAAGTTATAACGTTTTCAACGTTGTGGAATGCTAACCCGGACCTGAAATGGGAACAAACCTCTGAAGTCAACGGAGGCATTGACTTTGGATTCTTTAACAGCCGGCTAAGCGGGAGCATTGAAGTTTATTATAAGGTAACTAAAGATCTTCTGGGCCAATATGTTGTTCCAAAGCCCCCCAACATTGCACCAATTACATTTGCGAACTCAGGATCAATGTCCAATACAGGGATCGAGCTCTTTTTACAAGCTTACCCAGTCTCCAATAAAATATTCTCATGGAAAACAAGTTTAACAGCCTCTCATAATAAAACCCTGGTCCTTGATCTAGGTTCCTTTTTCCAAGCAGAGGATCAAGTCAGAAGAGAGGGATATATCTCAGGCCGGGGGATGGTTGGTGAATCTAATTATGTTACAGGGATTATGGTTGGCGAAGAAATCGGTTCATTTTACCTTCCCACCTATGCCGCCTTGAATGACGAAGGTAAATTTATTTATGCTTCTAATACCGGAGGATATACATTGGACCTCAGCGATGCAAAGAGAACCATTGTTGGAACGGCTGCACCCAAGGTAGAACTTGGTTGGTCAAACCTTTTAACACTTGGAAAGCATTTGTCACTCGATTTTTCATTTCGGGCCTGGATTGGAAATTATGTATACAATGCTACCCAGATGTTCTTCGACAATCCTGGCAACCTACTGTCTCTTAATGCTGTACCGGAAGCCATTGACTGGTATGATCAAGGACGTACATCTGGACCTTCTATCCTTGATATATATGTCGAAAATGCCTCATTTTTAAAACTGGACTATATTTCACTTGCCTATGATTTTAATGTTGCGAAAATATCCTGGCTCAAGAAGCTTTCAATCTATGTATCTGCCAACAATGTACTTACGATTACAGGATATTCCGGCGTAGATCCCGAAACTACAGTTTACGGGTTATCTTTTGGCATTGATCAATACAATGTTTATCCAAAAACCCGCGCCTATACGGCAGGATTAAAGGTTACTTTTTAAAACTATCAAGCTATGAAAACAACATATTTTTCCTTTTTCTCCTTGTTTTTTGTCCTCTTTTCTTGCACAAAACTTGATGAAAAGGCGTTCGATAGAATCCCTAGCGATATGTATCCGGAAAATCAGGACCAGGTAGCCAACCTGAGTGTGGATTGTTATACAAAACTCAAACCTTTTGCTGATGACGGAGGTTGGTGGTTCCTTGCCCAGGAGATATCCTCCGATGAAGTCTGCGGTCCTACACGGGGAGCCGATTGGGATGACGGCGGTAAATGGCGGAACATGTACAAACATTCCTGGTCGAATGACGATGAAGGGGTGAACCGCATGTGGGATACTTTCTGGACGGGAATACTTACTTGTAATCAGACTATTGATTTGATGCTTTCACTACCACAAAATGATAACCTTCGTGCCAAGATGAAAGAAGTGGAAGTATTGCGATCATTTTATTATTACTTGCTGATCGATAATTATGGAGATACCCCTTATCTTACCACTGCAAACAATGCACCTGTTAGTCCATTTAAGATTAAAAGAGCAGATCTGTTTGACAGCCTTGTTAGTACAATAAAAATTGCACTCCCCAGCCTAAAGGCGATTGATAAAAAATCAATGGCAACTAAATATGTAGCCTATGCGCTTCTTGCTAAGTTATATTTGAATGCAGAAGTTTATACTGGATCACCACATTGGCAGGAAGCTAATGATTATTGCGACAGTCTTATTCTACCTGGCATCAGCCCCTACTCATTGGAATCAGATTTTCTGGCACCTTTTATAACTGAAAATCAAAACTCAAAAGAGATTATCTTTTCCATCCCCTATGATGAGAATGATTTCCAGGGATTCCGTTTGCATATGCGGACTTTGCACTACCAGCATAACCTTAAATATGACATGATTGTTGGTCCATGGAATGGATTTGCAGTCGTTCCAACCTTTTTTGACACCTATGAATTGTCAGATTTAAGAAGGGAAGGTTATAACATTTTCGGCCTTCAGTATGCCAGTAGTGCCAACGGTGGTGGGGTGATTATTGACGGGTTGACACACAAATCGCTTGATATTGATCCTCATCTGCCTGCACTTGACATGCAGGAGGCAAACTTTACTCAAACTCAAATCAGGACTACTGGCGCCCGGATTGGCAAATATGAGATTAAAATGGGTGCCAAAGAAAATTTAAGCAATGATTTCCCGTTATTCAGAATTACAGATTTCTATCTGATGAAAGCTGAATGTATGATCAGGCTGGGCGGAAGCGGAGATGAATGGATCAATCCGATACGCACCAGGGCTGGCGTTGCAACCTGGAGTGGTGCAACACTGGATGACCTGCTGGCTGAAAGGGGAAGAGAATTGTATTGTGAAGGTCACCGCAGACAGGACCTTATCAGATTTGATAAATTCAAGGACGCCAAGTGGGAAAAACCCGCGGACGGCTCCGACAGAAGCATTTTCCCAATACCGAAATGGGCCACCGACGCAAATCCTAATCTATTGATAAACCCATAATAACCAAGTTAAACGTTTCACTTATTAATTAATTTAAATTAAATGTCTATGAAAAATCTGATGATCAAAATTTCGACAATGCTGGCAATGGTAGCCCTGTTCGCCCTTGTCTTTGGCGTGAGTTCATGTAAAAAAGACGATGAAACGCCGCCAACTCCCGTTATCGTTCTCGACGGGTACTATGTCAAGGGTACTGTGACTGCTTATGCCGACTTTGATGACAACGCGATGATGAAGCCGACACGCAACGAAGTCGACCAGAAAACCCGCGCCTCATTACTGGAACTCTATATTCCGATCAAAGCCGGCGCTGCCGGTTTTAGCATCGTTCAGGTTGCCGGTTCGGCAAGAACAACCTTCGGCCCGGCTGCCGGTTTTGCTACTGTTCCTGCCGGTGCAGGTACCACCGATGAACCCAAAGTTGCTTTCCAGCGCGGTCCCGTTTCTTCGACAAGCACCGCCGTATTTACTGTTCCTGCTGATGGATTTTATCATGTTGTGTTTGACTTTGCCCTCAATAAAGCTGCCATCATGCCTGTTCAATGGGGAATGATCGGCGCCGCAACACCGGGTGGATGGTCAAATGATACCATGATGACCCCGACCGCTTTCAACCTCACCGATATGTCATGGTCGCTAACCGGTCTTACTTTGTTAAAAGGTGAATGGAAATACCGTTATTCACACGGATGGAAAGTTGAAATTGACACGACCGATGCCGACCCGGCTAAATGGGTGAAGGTTAACACCAACTTTGGTGATACGGCCGGTTCACTTATTGCCGGTGGTGAAAACATTGTTAACCTCGTTCCCGGGATCTATACATGTACTTTCACGTATAAACTTGGCACAGGATATACTTCGACTTTAACCAAAACGGCCAACCTTCCCCCGATCAATTATTCTACTTATATGATGGGTATAATCGGTAATGCTTACCTTAAATTAAACGGACTTCCTGCCGACTGGGATGAAAATTTCGGAACACAGTTACCGGTAGTTAGCGGAACTGATTACACCTGGACCTATACCCTGGACCTCATTGCCGACAAAGAATTCAAATTCAGACAGGGTGATGACTGGTCAGGAAAATCCATTGGTTACGGTGATGTGACCTGGGCAGGCGCTGCCGCCGGAAACTTCAGCAACAATGGTGGTAACATTAAAGTAGGTACAGCCGGAAACTTCACGCTTGTATTGAAAATAGAAGCTGCAACCGAAACTTACACGGTTACCGCGACTCAAAATTAAAAGTCGCAGATAATTTAAACGTTCATTGTTACAGGAAGGGATGTACCATCTATGGTATATCCCTTCTTTTTTTAGTGACCTTTAACATATTATTTTTTTACTACTTAGGCACATAGAACACTTAGATTCACTAAGGGTTTGGTTTTAATCTCAGTGATACTTAGTGCTCTTAGTGCCTTAGTGGTTTTCTGATCTTTTTCGTATCTTTGTAAATACCTACAAACACCTGTGATGAAACGAATTTACATTATCCTGTTTACCATTTTTTTTCTATTTGCAAATGCCGTTTGGGCCCAGGTTATCGTGACCAACCCAACCTTCCCGACCGATAACGATTCCTGTACCGTTATTTTCGATGCCGCATTGGGAAACGGAGAGTTGAACAATGTCGCCCCGCCGATATATGCCCATACCGGCGTGATCACAAACCTGAGCTCCTCTCCTTCCGACTGGAAATATGTTGTTTCCGGATGGAATGAAAACCTAACCAAGACCCTGATGACGCCGCTTGGGAATAACAAATATCAACTAAAGATCATACCATCAGTCAGAAGCTATTACGGGGTACCATCATCGGAAGTTATCGAAAAAATGGCCTTTGTATTCCGCAATGCTGATGGCAGTAAAGTCGGAAGAAATGAAGATGGATCAGACATATTTGCCGACGTGTACCCCGATGAACTCAGCGTGAACATTGTATTGCCTGAAAATAAGACCCTGTTCATGAAGCTGAATGAGCAAATCGCTGTTTCTGCCATAAGCCCCTCGGCCAATACCATGACAATCCTTGTCAACGGTAACACGGTCAAGACCACCGCCGGACAATTTATCACCGATACCATCCCTGCCGACAACTTCGGTTCAAACTGGGTAAAGCAATGGGTTACGATCATTGCAACAGACAACACAGGCAATGCGGCTGATTCTTTCTCCTATACCGTGATCCCTTCCCCAAATGTCGTAATTCTGCCGGAAGGCATGGATGATGGAATCAATTACATCGATTCAACAACAGTACTCCTTTCCCTGTTCGCACCGAAAAAAGAGAATGTATTCGTGATCGGCGACTTCAACAACTGGCAAATCGATTCAGCCTTTTATATGAACATCACGCCGGATAGCAGCCGGTTCTGGTTGCAGATCAACAACCTGGTTCCAAAACAGGAGTACATTTTCCAATACCTGGTTGATGGTAACCTTCGCATTGGCGATCCATATGCCGATAAGGTAAGCGACCCGGATGATCAATACATCACGGCAAAAACCTACCCAGGCCTTAAACCCTACCCTTCCGGGAAGACAACTGGTATTGCCACTTTCCTTCAAACCGGCCAGGATCCCTATCCATGGAAAGCCACCTCATTCACACCACCCGCTGTTACGGATCTCGTAATATACGAGCTGCTTATCCGCGATTTCACCCCGGATCATGACTACCCTTCGCTTGCCGACACACTGGATTACCTGAAAAAACTGGGAGTCAATGCCATCGAGCTTATGCCGGTTATGGAGTTTGAAGGAAACATCAGTTGGGGCTACAATCCCGACTACTCCTTTGCCCTGGATAAATATTATGGCACCAAAACCGGGTTGAAAGAATTTGTAGAAGCAGCGCACATGAGAGGGATCGCCGTTATTCTCGATATTGTTTGTAACCACCATTTCGGTAACTCCCCTCTTGTGAAGCTATTCTGGGATGCCGCTAACCAACGTCCCGCGGCAAATAGTCCATGGTTCAACCCCATACCGAAACATCCCTACAATGTTGGTTACGATTTCAATCATGAAAGCGAGTTTACCAGTCTTTATATGAAAAGGTTGATCCGGTACTGGCTTACAGAATACCATGTTGACGGTTACCGCTTCGATCTGTCTAAGGGATTCACCCAGAAGAACTCCTATCCTGATAACGTCGCACTTTGGGGACAATATGACGGAAGCAGGATCGGTATCCTGACAACCTATGTCAGTGTGATGCATTCGGTCAATCCGGTTTCCTATGCAATTATGGAGCATTTTGCCGACAATTCCGAAGAAAAGGTACTTTCATCCGGCAACATGTTGCTCTGGGGCAATATGAACGGGAAATACAACGAGGCGACCATGGGCTGGAATGATGGCGGAAAATCAGACTTATCATGGATCTCATACCTGGAAAGGGACTGGACGCAACCGCATGTTGTCGGCTATATGGAAAGCCATGATGAAGAGCGTCTGGCTTTTAAGAATATTGCCTATGGAAATTCAGCCGGTATCTACCATGTCAAAGATACCGGAACATCCCTAAAACGATTGGAATTAGCTGCAACTTTCTTTTTCACCATCCCGGGGCCGAAAATGATCTGGCAGTTTGGTGAACTGGGTTATGATTATTCGATAAATTATGGAGGCGGCCGGCTTGCCCCCAAACCCATCCGCTGGGATTACCTCTCCGACTGGCGCCGCAGATATACGAAAAATATCTTTGCCGCACTTGCCAACCTGAAAAAAACACAACCGGTATTTGCAACAACTACTTACTCCCTGGATGTTACCGGCGCTTTAAAACGGATATGGTTACGGCATAGTACCATGGATGCGACCGTACTTGGAAATTTTGGTGTGACTGAATCCAATATAATCCCCGGTTTTACAAAAAAAGGCATGTGGTACGAGTTTTTCACCGGAGATTCGCTTTATGTATCAGACCCTACCTCACCGTTGGCTTTCAAGGCAGGAGAATATCGTCTGTATACCACCGTTAAACTGGAGAAACCTTATTTTACCGCGATTGATGAAAGCATTCCGCCGGATATCACCAGAAACCGGCGGCATATCTCAGTCTATCCAAACCCTTCAGAAGGGAAATTCACGTTCATGATCAATTTACCCAATCCATCACCGGTTGAGATTTCCATTTATAATGTTTATGGTGAACTGGTAAAGAAATTGACGCCGGGCTTTTTAAACCGGGGCATCAGCACCATTGACCTGGATCTTATGGCGCACCGGGAGGGTAAAATCAGGGCGGGACTTTATTTTTACCGGCTTGATGCAGGGATTCTTCATGAAACCGGTAAGCTCATCATTGAATAGCCGGTGCGAAAGATCATCTTTGGCTGTTTCCGGCTTCCCTGACCAGCCGGTTCCATTCATTGGCATAGGATATACGGAATGCATCATACCATTTATCCTCAGGAATATACTTCGCGATATTTGTATTAACATTACCACCCGGACTATTCCGGTAATCCGCCTGTGCCATTTTGCTTCCTAATTGAATCAGTATCTCCTTAATTTGATATGCAGGCATCCCAAGTTCATGAGCAAGCAGTGAAAACCTGAGTGCCTCTGCATAATCATTCAGGTTAAAGTAATACGAAATGGCGCTTTTCGCCAGGTACGGGTTGTTCCGTTGTTGGATAAAGGCATAAATATCTTCCGGTTGAAGCCCTAACCGGTTGAGGTGGTGCTCGTTGAAATCCCGTTGATTCTTATCCAGCAACCTTACCGCTTCATCATAATTCCCGGATGCCACATACGAACGTGCATCAGACAATATCTGCTGATAGCCTTCCGCCTGCCCGTATCTGGCGATTGAATCCAGGATTGCTGTTTCCCCAAAGGTGCATTCGGGCACAGATCTTGAAAACGCAAGTGCTTCCCTGAGATAAACCAGGGTGTTTACAAAATTTCTGAGAGTTATATTCAGGTCTGCCTTGATCATCCTGAGATCGACTGAATCTTTCAGATTCCTGCATCGCTGCTCTCTGATTTTTAACTTAAAATTCTCTATAGCTGCATTGAAATCCGGATCGTTTAGCAAGCCAAAATTATACCCGGCTGTCTCCGTCCGTTGAAGCGATGCCTGAGCCGAATCAAACTGATTGACCCATATCCTCTTCTGCGAAACACTCAATTGTATGATCAGGTACATTTTCATTGCCCTCCGGTATATCGAATCGAATTCTGTACCGCGTATGATCCTGTGATCTTCCGCCAGTGATTTCGCCTCTTTCAACTTCGTCACAGCCAGTGAGAACTGCCTTTTTTCAAGCGCGATGGAACCTTCTTCGTAAATATGCTCAAATTTGATCTGCGCCATGACCGGGGCCAGCGAATCAAGCCTTGCATCCACCGGTTCCCGGATGGAAAACTCCTGCCTGAGCATCTTTGTCTGCTCATAATAATAAAGGGCTGTGTCGGGCATTTCGTGCTTCAGGGCATCTTCACTCAGTAATTCAGTAAGGTTGCTTAATCCAATCCTGGCCCTGGATCTTTTTTCATCCAATTGTGTGCTGATCAGCGCCAGGTCACGCGCTGAATAATTCTTTTCAAATTGCTGGTAACAATCAAGCGCTTCGGCATACTTCTCCTGGTCCAGCAGCAAGTCACAATCAGCATTCCGCAGAAAGAAGAGTTCACTGAAAACAACCCTGTAAGCTGAATCAGAATGAATATATTCCGGGTGCGCCGTTGCATACTGAGCGGACCTGGACAGGTAGGTATCGGCCATCTTGTATTGATGTCCGCGGATGCAGGTGGAAGCAATGCCAAGGTATGAATTGTAAATGCCTTCGGCTGCTTTCGATAACAGTGGATCATCCGCGACCGTTCTTTTCAGGGCCGGGTTCCGTTCCAGAAGCCGCCGCCCGTTTGTCATCATCGAATATGCTTCAGCAAAATGGTTCTGGTCCATGAGTTGCCGTGCCATATGCTGGTAAGATCCATATATCAATCTGGAAACATACAGGAACAGAGTATCCTGCCGGGCACCGGGAAACAACTTTGCCAGCATCACTGGCTCAATGTTCTCACCGGGGGGAAATGCACCGTGATCAAAAAAATGATCAAGGCAATCGTTGTATATGAGACCCTGCTGCTGATCCATCAGGTAGGAACGGCGAACATAAGAGTACACCCGGGAGGTAAAGTATGCCGCAAGCTGCTCCAAGTCCCCTTCCCGGGGTATAGCTCCGGCCTTTCTCAACTCATCCATGAAGTTGTAAATAAGACTTCGTGAATGTTTGTACAATTGAAGGTATTTAACCATCAGCCCGGAGGGATCATATCCGTTTTGAAGCAGCCTCCCGCGAAAATCACGGGCATCAATGCGTTCAAGAACACTGCTCAACTCCGCGATCTTCAAATAATGGAGTGGCAAAAGTTTTCGGGCCGATATATCCAGATCCGCGGTGAACCGGAATAATGAATCAAGCAGGGATACGGAGGCATAATAATCATGGATAAGCGCTATCCTGTCAAGAAATGTCCGCAGTGCAAGCGAGTCGTAAAAAAACTCAATCTCTCTTACCATCAGTGTATCCACGATCGGATCGTACAGCGTCACAGGGACGGTGCATAACAGGCTGTCAGAATGGAGAATAGGTTTTCCTGAAAGACTCTCCTCGGTATATCCTGAAGTATCGGCACGGTTAGCCCACCTGAGTTTCATGCTGACATGTGAAGGAAATAAAACGTCATTGACCGGAAAATGGCGGTAAACCGTATCACCATCCATGATCGCCCTGTTCAGGGAAATAAGGAGTTGATTTTGATCACCAATCCGAACAATGGTCAGTCCAATCGTACATGAAATATGAATACGTACCAGCCAGGGTTCACGAAGCACGTCCTTTGCCATTTCCCGCAGGATGGTATTTCCATAGATGGATGATTTTCCATTATTGTTATGGTACGGGATGATGAAATCCGTCTTTTGGAGCGTACTTGAAATGATTTGCTGTGAGAATAAGGATCCTGGCAGGAATATCAGGAAGCTTAAAAAGAGTAAAGGTTTGCAGTAAATCATCCGGAGCATTTAATGATTTACAAAATTAGGGATTCTGAAATCACACCATTAGTCCTGTTGTGAATAAATTATTTGTTACTTGATATTTGTGAATAAATAAACTAAATTTGATCCGTAATTCACAGATATACCTTCCTTTTCAAAATTAAATTCCTATGTGTCAGATTTTTATTCATAAAAAAATGCTTCTGGTCACCCTGTTGATCTCATTGGGGGTTTTTATCACGGCATGTAAATCAAAAGAAAAACGGGAAGCAAAAGCCCCTTCTCTGAAAGTGATGGAACTCAAAGGTACGCGGGTACCGGTATACATTGAAATGGTCGGTGAAGCGGTTGGGATCCCGACTGTTGAAATTCGTGCCCGTGTGTCCGGATATCTTCAGAACTGGTCATTTACCGAAGGATCAGTCATTCATAAGGGACAACCATTGTTCACGATTGAAAAAGACAGTTATATCAACACCTTGAAATTCAATGAAGCCGATGTTGAAAATAAAACCGCTGCCTGGGAAAAAGCCAGGCTGGATGTTGCCCGGTTAAAGCCTTTATTAGCCACAAATGCCATCAGCCAGAATGATTATGACCAGGCGGTGACTACTGAATTGCAGGATCGTGCAGGTGTGGCAAGCGCCAAAGCGGATCTGGACGAAGCGAAGCTAAACCTTTCCTATTGTACCATGATTTCGCCCATCACAGGTTATATAGGTGCATGCAATGTCCGTCCCGGAAATCTTGTCGGTAAAGGCGAAAGTACACTGCTTGCAACAGTATCAGCCATCGATCCTATTTATGTGAATTTTCAGATGAACGAAAATGATTACCTGAAGATCATGCGGTGGTGGAGTGAACATAAAGACCAATTCAGAGATAAAAAGAATGCCTTCAAGGTCTTTCTTTCACTGTCGGATAAGTTTGCTTATAAATTCCCGGGAGAGATCGATTTCATGGATCGTGATATCAATCCTCAAACAGGAACCATCGCGTTGCGCGCGGTATTTCCCAATCCGGATGGTTTGATCAAACCTGGTAATTTCGCCCAGATTTTTCTGATCCTCATGGAGGAACAGGACGGAATTGTCATTCCTCAGGGAGCCACCACCCAGATCCAGGGTAAATATTTTGCTTTCAAAGTAGATAAAGTGAATAAAGTGACCAGGACTCCTGTACTTCTCGGACGCAGCACCGGAAACCTCGTGGTGGTACATGGAGGTTTGGCCATCGGCGACCGTATCCTTCTCGAAGGTTTCCAGAAGTTTCAGGAAGGCATGATAATAAACCCTATCAACGTACCTGATACACTGACAGTAAGCCAGATACCGAATTAAAATGCAGAATGCAGAATGCAGAATGCAGAATGCTGAATGCAGAATGCAAAATGCAGAACGTAAAATGCAATATAGCAAGATGTCATTTACACAAATCGTAATTCGTAATCCGTAATTCGTAATTCGTAATTCGTAATTTGTAATTTGTAATTTATGCTGCAGTCCTTTATTACCCGCCCGATCCTCTCTTCGGTCATCGCGATCCTGATCGCCCTGGTCGGAATATTGAGCCTGATGACCCTTCCCATCTCGCAATATCCGGATGTTGTACCTCCCACGATACAGGTTACCGCCTATTATCCGGGAGCTAACGCGGAGGATGTCCAAAAAACGGTGTCAGTACCACTGGAAGAACAAATCAACGGTGTCGATAATATGACCTACATGACCTCCCAATGCGCGAACGACGGATCGTGTAACATCACGGTTTACTTTAAAGTGGGCACCGATGCCAACATGGCCACGGTAAATGTGCAAAACCGTACCCAGCGTGCCATGAATGTGCTGCCATCGGAAGTGATCCAGGGCGGTGTGATCGTTCAGAAAAAGTCGCCGAGCATTCTTTTGCTTTATTCACTGGTGTCGAACGATTCGGCTTATGACACTAAATTTCTTGCCAATTACCTGCAAATCAATGTTGTAAATGTAATCAAAAGAATCTCCGGCGTTGGTGATGTCAATCTTTTTGGTGGCGACGATTATGCCATGCGGCTTTGGCTCAACCCCGACAGAATGGCCGGTTTAGGGATTACCGCCCAAGATGTACAATCTGCCATAAAAGATCAGAATATCCAGGCTGCTGCCGGACAGTTAGGTAAATCTCCCGCTGCCAGGGGACAGGAAATGTCCGTTATGCTTCGTGTCCAGGGCAGATTAGTCAATGAAGCCCAGTTTTCGAACATCATTGTAAAGGCTAATCCCGATGGATCCATGGTCCGGATGAAGGATATTGCCAGGATCGAAATGGGTATGAAGACCTATGATGCCATGGGGCGGTTCAACGGTAAACCTGCACCGGCCATCGCAGTTTACCAGTCACCCGGCTCCAATGCCGTGGATGTTCGGAATCAATGTGATGCGACCATGGAAAGTTTGGCGAAGGAGTTTCCTCTCGGTATCACCTATAAAAAAGGACTGGATACAGTTGAATTTGTTGAAGCTTCCATTGAAGAGGTAATTATGACACTGGTAGAAGCTTTTATCCTTGTATTTATCGTCGTCTTCATTTTCCTTCAGGACTGGCGTGCGACCCTCATTCCGGCCATAACCGTACCAATATCATTGGTTGGCGCCCTGGCAGCATTCAGCATGTTTGGGTTTTCAATTAACCTGTTGACCCTTTTCGCCCTTGTTCTTGCCATCGGGATCGTTGTGGACGATGCTATTGTCGTTCTGGAAGCGGTTCAGGAAAAAATCGACCATGAAGGATTAAGCCCGCTGGAGGCGACCAAACATACGATGAAAGAGATCACGGGCGCCATTATGACCATCACGCTGGTGCTCTGCGCTGTATTTATTCCCGTCTCTTTCCTGGGCGGCACTACCGGTGTGATGTACAAACAATTTGCGCTTACACTTATTTCAGCTATCCTGATCTCGGCGCTACTTGCCCTTACACTCAGTCCGCCGCTTTGCGTCATGCTGCTGAAACCTAAAAAACAGAAGAAGGGATTAATTGGAAAGTTCTTTGGCGCCTTTGACCGCGGATTCAATAACACGACCAACCGCTATATTAAAATCGTGGAGAATTTTACACGTCACCTGTCCCGGCCGGTTATGTTCCTTGGAATTATCTTCGTGCTCATGCTCGTGGTCATGAAATTCCTGCCTACCGGGTTTATTCCTTCCGAGGATCAGGGTTATTTCTTCATCAACATCTCTACGCCCAAGGCTTACTCACTTCAGAAGACTGATGCCGTGATGAGGCAGGTAGAAAATATTTTATCCAAAGTTGAAGGGGTGGATTCATACACCACCATTCCGGGATACAGCATTCTTGACAATTCGGTGAGCACCACCAATGGTATGGCATTCGTGAAACTTAAGAACTGGAAAGAACGATCGGCCGATTCAATGCATGTCGACGGATTGATCCGCAAAGTCCAGGCACAGTTCAACAGGCTTCCCGGCGGCATATGCATGGCCTTCAACGCACCTGCAATCTCAGGGCTCGGTAAGACCGGAGGTCTGGAATTGCAGTTAGAGGATAGATCCGGCGCGGGTATTGATAAATTATCCCAGGTAAACATGGCATTTTATGTCGAAGCCTCAAAACGGAAAGAACTGGCAAGTATCTTCACATCTTTCAGGAACGATATTCCTCAATTCAAACTTACTGTCGACAAGGAAAAAGCCAAGAAGATGGGAGTTCCCATCAACAGCATCTATACTTCCCTGCAATTGCTCTTTGGCAGCCTTTACGTTAATGATTTCAATAAATTCGGAAAGTCGTACCGCGTGATCATCCAGGCCGATGCAATTTACCGGGCCAACAAGGAAGACATTGCGAAGGTGTACGTCCGCAGCGCTACCAATGAGATGGTCCCGCTCGGGACGCTGGTCTCCATTGAACCCACCCAGGGTCCTGATGTGGTCAAAAGGTTCAACCTTTACAGCTCGGCCGACTACACCATTGCTCCTGCTCCCGGTTTTTCATCCGGACAGGCCATTGAAGCAGTAAAACAGATCGGGGAAAAGGCCCTGCCGTTTGGATTTGGATATGAATATTCAGGAATGACCAGGGAGGAGCTGACTTCAGGCGGGCAGGCACCCTTTATTTTCGCACTATGTTTCGTTTTTGTCTATTTCCTTCTTGCAGCAAAATATGAAAGCTGGTTATTACCAATCCCCATATTGCTCGCGCTCCCTTTTGGCATATTCGGAGCTTTTGGGCTGCAATGGATCAGGGGACTTCAAAACAACATTTATGCCCAGATCGGACTTATTATGCTCATCGGGCTGATTGCAAAAAATGCCATCCTGATCGTTGAATTTGCCAAACAAAAGTACGACAGCGGGATGCCACTCTTTGATGCAGCCAGGGATGGGGCCAAACTCCGTTTCCGTCCGATCCTGATGACATCGTTCGCCTTTATCCTGGGAGTAGTACCGCTCGTAACCGCTGCCGGAGCCGGATCTGCCAGCCGTCATGCTCTGGGGACCTCGGTATTCGGTGGGATGTTAATTGCTACGATCTGCGGCGTACTTGTCGTTCCAGCGCTATACGTGGCATTTCAGAAGATTGAGGACAGATTAAAGAAGAAAAAAAGCAGTGGGGTAGTTATCCTCCTCATTCTCAGCATGTTGTCTGCTTTGCCGGCTTGCAAGATCGGTCCGAAATACCAGCGTCAGGCAGTAAAAACGGACAGTTTGTTCAGGTTTGCTCAGAATGCCGACACTGCCAGCATCGCCAACATTGAATGGATCAGATTATTCAGGGATACCACTTTGCACCGTTTGGTTCAAACCGGCCTGAAAAATAACTATGACATCCGGGCTGCCTTTTCCCGCGTCGAAGAAGCCAGGGCATCATTTAAACAGTCCCGCGGGCAGCAATGGCCTCAGATCTCCGCCCAGGCAAACGGCGGTTGGCAACAACAGGCGCTTCCTGGGGGCAATACAACAGAATACAGCACCATTTCAGCCGTAGGTCAGATCAGTTGGGAAATCGATCTGTGGGGGAAACTCAGGCACTCCAAAGAGGCGGCCAGGGCCAACCTCTTTGGCCAGGTGGCGTATCAGCAGGCAGTAAGGATCACCCTGATCAATGAGATCGTGGCCAGCTATTTCAACCTGCTGGAATTTGATAATGAATTGAGGATCACACGCGAAAATATTGTGATACGCCAAAAATCACTGGAACTGGTGCGTAATAAACTCATTGCCGGAACAGCATCCGGACTGGTGGTTGCCCAGGCGGAGGCAGAATTGGCACAAACCATGACACAGGTACCAGGCCTGGAGATGAAAATCGGCGAAAGTGAAAATTATCTGAGTATTCTGCTTGGAGAACCGCCTCATGCAATCAATCGTGGAAATGCAATGCTCGATCAGCTCAATATCCCGGAGATCACCTCACCCGGTACACCGGATCAGTTGATCTTACGACGTCCGGATATCATCCAGGCTGAACAGACGCTCGTTGCCGCAAATGCCAATATCGGCGTCGCACGGGCCATGATGCTTCCAACATTGGGTGTCTCAGGAAGCATTGGCGCTGCTTTCAACCCTGCTAACCTGGTTTATAGCGCATTTGGAAACCTGGTGGCTCCTGTATTCGGGGGCGGACAGTTACGGCAGGGAGTAAAAAAAACACAGGCTCAAAAAGAACAGATGCTTTACGCGTACCAGTTTTCGATTATCAATGCACTCAATGAAGTCTCCAATGCACTGCTTCAATACAGAAAACAGGGCGAGATCGTGGTAAGTCAGCAGGCCACGGTGAACGCGGCTCAAACCGCGTTCGATCTGTCGAATCAACTCTATATAGCTGGTTATGCAAGTTACCTGGATGTAATCAACGCGCAGCAATTACTGTTTTCGGCACAAATAGCTCTATCCATGGCACAAAGTGATGAGCTAACGGCAGTGGTCAACCTGTATAGTTCATTGGGGGGAGGATGGAAATAGAAAGGTAGCGAGGTAGCGAGGTAGCGAAATATTCAGCAAGCCAAAGTTATGATTAACAGAAAATTATTCCTGTCTCTCCTGACCGGATGTTTTTTGATCAGTTTTCAGTGCATGTCAGCGCAAAGCCGGGCCGACAGCATTACAGATTCCATCATCAACCAGATCACAGGGAGGTTGAAAAATTTTTCGTTCGGATTTTATGTGGATGCCTATTCCAACATGACATTGAACGAGGTGCATGATACCTCGAATGTGGTGCCTTTCTCTGCGAACTGTCCCATCCAGAACCAGATAAGGCTTAATGTGGCAGCATTCGAATTATATTACAATGCGGCGCGTGTCAGGGGTAAATTTGTCATCCAATACGGTGATGCCCCGAATTTGATGGCATCTTCCAATACCCAGTGGATAAAAACTATCAGACAGGCAAATTTCGGATTCAGGATCGTTGACAAGCTATGGGCTGATTTTGGATATATTTTTAACCCGGTCGGTTATGAATCGGCATGGTGTATACTGAACCAGATCAGCTTTGTCACCGTTGGTGGTTATTTCGAACCGGGAAGCGTGCTGGGAGCCAAGCTGTCATATAAATTTTCCGATAAATTCAGCGGCGGCCTGATGTTGGGTAATCCATTTTCAATTGCGTACGCACACAACACCAATTTAGCAGGGATCACATTCCTTACTTACAAGCCCTTGCCAAACCTGTCGATTACATACAACAACTTCTTTGGGAACCAGGCTCTTAAGACTGCCTCAGTAAAAAATAATATTCTGTACAACAACCTGATCATCACGTATAACCCGGTCAAAACCCTCGAACTGGCAGGACAATTCGACTTTGCAGCCCAGACAAACTCGCGGAAACCTCCCGATACAACCAAAATCGCCTATATGTACTCAGGATTTTTACAGGCTAAATATCTTTTCAATGACCGCTTTTCATTATCGGCCCGATACGAAATATTCAACGACCCGCATGGATTCTTGTCCGGTATCGACTCCACCACAAACAGGGGAATTCGGACAACCGGCTTTGCCTTTAGTTTCGAGTACAAACCCGTGAAAATCGGGTATGTCCGCCTGGCTTACCGCTACCTTGAATCCTACCCGGGTAGCCTTCAGTTTTACAGCCACACCAGTGACAATATGCAGGCGCTGATTTTAACAACCGGGGTCCGTTTTTAATTGTTAATTTTGTGTTGACTGATAAAACAATCCTATGACCCGTAAGGAAATTGAACAACGATATCACAAGGTGTGTGAAATGATCAGCACGCAGCAGTTGAAAAACGCACTGGAAGAACTGGAGAAATTATCGCGGTTCTCAACAACAGCAGACTATTACTATCAACTGGAGACCTTTACTGAAAATTATAAAACACTGCTGCGCTATGCTTTTGATGGTTATCACGATCCGCAACAAAAAAGCATTCTCGACAGCCTCTGTGCCGCCATGTTGAGCATGGCTGATGAAATCAGGCAAACGCTGGTTGACCGGGAGTTGCCAACGAAAAGAAATGAAAAATTACTATTACTCCGCGTGTTTGGAGAGGATCCTCAAAACATTGCAGGAAAGATTGAGGAGATGTTTTTTCATCGTGAAGTGAACAAACTCATTGAAGACACCAACCTGCTGCCCCTCCGGCAAGTCGACCAGATATTCAAACTGATATGGCTTACCGGTAAACTTACAACCGAACACATCTCACTGATCCAACAGATCAACCGGTCGGAACAGGTCGAATGGCATGAAAAATGCCTGGTCGTCAGCGCAATCACCATGAGCCTTCTCAACCATTTTGATCAAAACAAGTTCTTTATGCTGCTTGAATTTGTCAGTGCCCGTGAAAATCAGGTCTACCAGCGTGCACTCACCGGGTTAATACTCGGATTGCTAAGGTACGACAAGCGGCTGTTGTTCTTTCCTGAACTAATTGAGAAACTGAAGAATTTAGGCAGCGAGGAATCGATCATACCTGAAGTTGAGTTGATCCTGATGCAATTGCTTATGGCCAGGGAGACAGATAAAATCACCCGTGAATTCGAAGAAGAAGTCTTGCCGGAGATGAAAAAAATGATGCCTAAAATTGAAGATAAACTTCAACTGAACGATCTCACTGAAGATGAAGAACTTGAAGGCAAAAATCCGGGATGGAAGGACATGATCGAGGAGGTTCCGGGGTTGTTTGAGAAAATTGAAAAATTTTCCAAAATGCAGATGGAGGGCGGCGACGTGTTCATGAGTACCTTCCAGATGTTAAAACGTTTCGATTTTTTCAACGTGATGAGCAATTGGTTTGTTCCATTTCACCGCGACCATCCTGAGATCAAAAACAGTTTCTCCGAAAAGGAGGATATCAATACACGATTGCTCGAAAGTCTTGAAAAGGCGTTCTACATATGCAATTCCGATAAATACTCCTTTGCCATCAATTTCCGGGCTATCCCTGATCAGCAAAGAACGATGATCGTCACGAATTTTGAAGCAGAATTTGCACAAATGAAGGAAATGGTATCCGAAGAACAACTGCTCGATCAATCCCTGCTCAGCAATTCCATTTTCATTCAGTATATCCAGGACCTTTATCGCTTTTTTAAATTGTTTCCGTCAAAACAGGAATTCGAAGATGTCTTCCGGAACAGGATCCGGATCAACGATGTGAATTTTTACAGAAATTGTTTTGAACGTCCGGGATTCGTTGAAAAACTTGCATCATTTCATTTTGATAACGATCATTATTATGATGCGATCGATGCCTATGAAAGTATGATGGAAAGGAATGGCCCAAGCAATGAATATTTTGAGAAGATCGGATATTGTTATCAAAAGACAGGCCGGTTCAAGAAGGCCGTTGAATATTACAGGAAGGCTGAACTTTTTGATTCAAACCGCCAGTGGATACTGAAGAAACTTGGATGGTGCTGTCTAAAGCTGAAAGATTATAACCAGGCGTTGGGTTACTTTAAAGAAGCATCGTCGCTGCAACCCGATGATATCTCCCTTCAGCTTCAGGTGGGACAATGTTATCTGAACCTGAAAGATTATGAACAGTCGCTTCATCAGTACGCGAAACTAAGGTTTTTCGTACCGGATAACCTCAAGGTGCTGCGGCCAATCGCGTATTGCCAGTTTGTACTCGGAAAACCTGAACAGGCGGTCGAACTTTATGCCCAGATCCTGAGCCTTACCTCAAATCCATCGGCGTATGACCTGATGAATGCAGCCCACGTGAGGTTATGTCTCGGGCAGCGAAAAGAGGCGCTGCATCTGTACCGGCAGTCGTTGATACAGGATATCCCGGGCCGTAATGAACTCATGGAGGCCTTTGACGAGGATTCGCAGTACCTTATAAAAAACGGGATCCCTTCGCATGAGATCCCGCTGATCAGGGACTACCTTATGTTCCAGACCGAAACATGATCCAATTGTCAAAAACCATTGATTTTTTTACCGCAAAGACGCCAGGGCGCAAAAATTCTGAATATGAAATATTCTTTTTAGCGTCTTCACGCCTTCGCAGTTATTTGTACTTATTAAATTTGAGCTAAGTTTAAGACAACCATCGAATGGAAAATATAAAAAAATGGCAGCGTGCTGAATTACTGATCTTTACAGTTTTAACATTCATCAACATGATGCCGTTTGTGGCTACCCGGTTTTTTCCGAGTATGGACGGGGCATCGCATCTCAGCAATTCCAACATCATAAACCAACTTGTATTTTACCACAATAACCTGTTCAGCCAGTTTTTCGCGATCAATCCCGAACCGGTTCCGAATTGGACCGCACACCTGATGATCTCCCTCCTCACCCTCGTTATGCCGGCATTCCTTGCCGAAAAGATCCTGATCCTGGTCTTACTGATCGGAACACCATTTGCCTTTCGTAGCCTGGTACAAACAGTTTCTCCGAAACAAACCCTTTTCAGCTTTCTGATCTTTCCATTTACACATTCGATGTTTTTTTTCTTCGGATTCTTCAACTTCTGCATTGCTGTAATGCTTTTCCTTGTCACGCTTAATTACTGGCTGCGTCATGAACACCAGGCATTGAAATTCCGGCAAACAATTACACTGATTTTACTGGTTTCCCTTACCTATTTCTCACATATTGTGATCTTCGGCACGCTCCTGATCATCATGGCAATGCATATCATTACCAGGGCAACCATGGACATCCTGTGTAAAAAAAATGAGAAAAAAATCATTTTCAGGCAACTATTTAAAAAAGTAATGACAATAACCATTGCTGCCCTGATCCCAACGGTCTTGTTTGTCTATTTCTTTTACTCCCGCCCCGGAATACGGGAAGTTACTTATACCGGTCTGTCAGAATTGTTCAATTTTCTGGTGACCGTAAGGCCTCTGATATCATTAAACGTGAGCATTGAAGGGAAGTTTACGGTAATTCTCTTTTATATGTTTGTTGCACTTGTCGCGATTGGCGCCCTTGCATTTTTAATCCGGATTATCCGGTCGATTATCAAAAAAAGTGATCCGGAGCACCAAAATGACGAACCGTTGCTTCCCCGGTTTAACTTCTGGTGGCTGCTGGTATCAATGGCTGTCCTGCTTTTATTGTATTTCAGGCTTCCGGAAGCCTATGGAACTGCCAGTTATACCAACCTCAGGATCGGCTTTGTCTTTTTTCTTGTTACCATTGTCTGGATCTCAACCTTTCGAATCCCCTGGTATTTCGGTCTGATGGCTGCTTTCACAGGACTCTGTGTGAATACCCTGCTGATACGGTATTATACTCCTGGCATTAACGACCTTGGAAAATTAGCCGTTTCCTGTAACAAGGCCGCTGACTTTGTCGCCCCCAACAGCCTTGTATTACCGATCTATTGCATGGATAACTGGTTTACAGGCCATTTTGTGGATTACATCGCCGTCGACAAACCAATTGTGATGGTGTATAACTATGAGTGTGCATCGGGATACTTTCCGGTGATATGGAACGAAAATCAGAAGCCTGATTACTATCTGGGCAACCCGTCTGTTCCTGAAAAATTTATTAATTTCGAACTCACGAAGGGAAATCCCTCGCTTAAATTGGATTATGTATTCATCGTGGGACAATACGACACCAATAAGGACTGGTTTTTCAGTACGCTGCATAAAATCCTGACCGACGATTTCGTTCGTGTTTACGAGGCTGAGAATTGCAGCCTGTACCGGAATAAGTTGTCAACTGCCAAATAACCAGTATACAGAATCAAGCCAAGCACCAAATAAAACACAATATAAAACAATCATATTATGAAATTCACTGCTGCTCAAATCGCCGGAATGATTGAAGGAACGGTTGAAGGAAATCCGGAGGCAACCATTACAAAGCTCTCAAAAATTGAAGAGGGTGAACCAGGTTCCTTGTCATTCCTTGCTAATCCGTTATATACCAGATATATCTATTCTACCCTAGCATCCATTGTCATCGTAAATAAGACATTTACCGCCGAACATCCCATCGCCTCCACCCTCATCCGGGTCGAATCGGCAGATATCGCCTTTGCAAAGTTGCTCGAAATCTACAACAGTATAAAAAACGATAAAAAAGGAATTTCCAACCTTAGTTTTATTGCCCAATCAGCTAAATTAGGCAGAAATACCTATGTTGGCGAATTTGTCGTTATCGGCGAAAACGTGAAGATCGGAGATCATGTAAAAATCCATCCGCAGGTATGCATTGGCGACAATACGATAATTGGCGACGAAACCATCCTGTTCCCTGGGGTCAGGATCTATTCGGAAAATATAATCGGGAATAAATGCATCATTCATGCAGGAACCGTGATCGGCAGCGATGGCTTCAGGTTCAATCAGCAGGATGGTAAAAACATTAAAGTACCCCAGATCGGGAATGTAATCATCGGGGACGATGTGGAAATGGGAGCCAATTGTACCATCGACCGGGCCACTTTCGGATCAACCATCATCAGGCAGGGGGTTAAACTGGATAACCTGGTCCACATTGCCCACAACGTGGAAATAGGGGAAAACACGGTGATTGCTGCTGCAACCGGTATCGCCGGTTCAACAAAGGTCGGTAAAAACTGCATGATCAGTGGCCATGTGGCAATGACCGGGCACCTCACCATCGCGGATGGAACCAGCATGGGAGGGGCGACAGGTGTATCGAAAAGTCTTACAAAACCAGGGCAGATGTACATGGGTACGCCTGCCATGGAAGCTTCGAAGTTCAGAAGATCCATCGCCGTTTTCCGGAATCTCCCTGAATTGGCTGAACGGGTCAGTAAACTTGAAAAAGATCAAAAAAAGTCAAAGGATTAATTTAAAGCAATTTTTACTGTTAACTAATTCACGAAATATAAATCCAGTCTTCTTTATTCAACTTTAAAATAATCTATTATTCAATGTTTATGTAGCCATTCGGGGTAATTCGATATTTATTCCAAACAATGACATAAAAAAACTTATTGTTTATAACATAACAAATTGAAATCAGTCAATTTTGAATTATATTGCGTCCTTGTAACCGGAATAGTATCCGGATCAATCGGGTCGTGTTTCAATTTTGAATTTCAAAACTAATTATACAATCCCATCGAATTTCCTAAAATTAACACTAAGTATTAATCAAACCGAGAAATCATGAAAAATTTTACACGCTCCCTTTTTGTAGTTGTTGTGCTGATCTCATCAACCAAAATGGCAAATTCGCAGGTTTCAGTAAACACCGATGGAACCGCTCCGCATGTGTCAGCCATGCTTGAAGTAAAATCAACCTCGAAAGGTTTTCTGCTACCACGATTGACAACCCTTCAACGGAATGCACTGGGCGCCACCGCGACGGAAGGCCTCGTGGTGTATGACACCGATCTGAATAAGTTATTTTTTCACGATGGAATAAGCTGGGCCGAAAGCGGGGTCGGGAACTACTGGCTGAAAAGCGGTGGAAATGTGTATCCCAGTTCTACATCCGATTATGTGGGTATCGGGCTGATCAATCCTGTAAAACCATTAGAGGTGAGAGGAACATGGCAAACAGTACGGTTCAGTTCAACATCGCTTGGCGCCGGCCTTGAGCTGGTTGGTGCCTCCGCGGTAAACTGGTCGGTGAACACATGGTTCGATGATTTGTATCTTCTCTCAAGCGACGATGTGTTCGCTACCAAAACAGATCAGTACAAATTCAGTACAACTGATTTCAGTCCTTTAGTAAATAACACCAAAGGACTTGGGGTTTCTTCACGAAGATGGAGCAATATTTACTCGATTTCCGGGAACTTTACAGGAACATTGCTGGGCGCTGATGCCCGTTTTACCGGAAATGTCGGTGTGGGGACAACCGCTCCGGTCGGGAAACTGCATGTTCATGATGCAGCAAGCCAGAATGCAAAAGTGTTCATTTCTCCGATGGCTGCTTCTATCGAAGACAGTTCAATGCTTTTTCTGTCAGAAGGGTTTGATTGTCAGACCGGGATGTATTGGATGTACGATGGAATCGGCAATCAGATGGAACTCTGGGGAAAATCATTTGGCACTCCGGAAGGACCTCATATATTGGTAGGCCGCGACAATGGCAATGTAGCCATCGGTAGTACCTTGGCCTCCGGTTATAAACTATCTGTTAGCGGGAAGATCATCTGTACCGAACTCAGGGTCAACCAGATCATCGACTGGCCCGATTACGTTTTTCAAAAGGACTATAAGCTGATGCCGGTAGCACAGTTGGGATCTTTTATCAAAGAGAACGGACACCTTCCTAACATACCCCCCGCTGCCGAAATCTCAAAATCCGGCCTGGAGTTAGGCGACATGCAACGCCGGATGATGGAAAAGATCGAAGAACTTTCGTTGTATATCATCGATCAGCAAAAGCAGATCGATGACCTGAAGGCACGGCTTGCAAAATCACAGCGATAATCATCGATCCTAAAACTTACACATTATGAAAAACAAGATCAAAATAGTCCTTGTTGCCCTGTTTTTATGGACATTACCGTTCATTTCCATGGGTCAGCAGTCCAAACAGGGAACAACGATGCAGGGTAACGAAACCCTCGATCAGATAATGGCTGCTGTTGACGATTACCTGAAAACCCTGCCGGAAGGGTCCAACCGTGACCGGCTCGAAAAGAAGTATGCCCGTTGGGCTTATTACCGGTCTATGCACCTTGGACCAAACGGTGAGTTTGTCAACATTTCAGCAAGGACCCTTGAAGCTTTAAACGCCCAGTCTGATGCCCCCCTTACTTCAGCGAATGGATCATGGTCTTTCGTGGGGCCAAATACAGCCGTTTTAAACAATCCATTGTCTGATATTCTTGGAAATGGACGGGTTGACAGGATCGCTTTTCATCCGACTGATCCAAACACGATCTATGTCGGTACTCCCTCGGGTGGGTTATGGAAAACCACGAATGGAGGCGCCTCCTGGACCCCCATTACGAGTTATGTTCCATCTCTTGGGATTTCAGGGATCGTTATCAGCTATGACGATCCCAATACAATTTACGTGCTTACCGGTGACGGTGATGCTGCTATCAGTAACGGACTGGTATATCTTGCCGGATACGTGCAATTGTCAGTAGGAGTTCTGGTTTCTTATGATGCAGGGGCTACCTGGCAGCAAACAGGACCTCTGGCCGCCGGTGATTATGTCGGTTACAGGCTTGCACAGCATCCGACAAATCCGGCCATACTCATTGCAGCCACTTCCGAAGGTATTTACCGTACCATCAATGGGGGAACATCCTGGACTCTTGAGCGAGCAGGCAAACATTTCGATGTTGAATTCAAGCCGGGATCTGCAACCACTGTTTATGCAAGCGGATTGGGATCGTTTGTCTATTCGACCAACTCAGGCGATACATGGAATGCCGGAGCAGTATTCAATTTTGCCTTGTGCGCCGGAGGTCGGGTTGAACTTGCCGTAACTCCCGATGCACCCAACAAAGTGTACCTGTTTGCAGGGCCGGCGACAAACGGGGAAACCAATTTCTGCGGTTTTTACACCTCCTTGAACAGCGGCCTTAACTTTACCCGGTTAACGAACACACCGAATGTGCTGGGTGATGAATCGGGAACCAATGGCGATCAATCGGAATATGACATGGGTGTGACTGTAAAGGCATCCGATGACCAGAAAGTCTTGGTTGCAGGGCTTGTGACCTTTAAATCAATCAACGGGGGAAGCAATTTTGCTTTTGCCACAACCTATCGTGAAGGAGGTGGTAATTACATCCACCCGGATGTCCACGATGTTGCCTATAATCCGCTGAATGGCAATCTGTACGCTGCCACCGACGGTGGTGTTTACCGGAGCGTTGACGACGGCGCCAACTGGACGAACCTGATGGCTGGTATAAACACGGCTCAGTTTTACCATATGGATGATTACGATGCCAATCAGTTCGCCATTCTTGCCGGTTGCCAGGACAATGGCGTGAAATACCGTACAGCCAACTCAACAACATTTTCGCAGGTTTACTGTTGCGACGGGGCAGACGGATGCATTGACTATACAGATCAAACTCAGGGTTATAATGCAGTGAACCGGGGAATAAAACGGTTTGATAATTTTACCGCGATCAATCCTGTTACCATCGGCAGCAGCGCTTCGTTGTTTTTTCCCAATCTCGAGTTGAACTCGAGCGACCCGGATATCCTTTATTACAGCTTTACCGACATTAAAAAATATGTGCACTCCACGGGTGTGACCTCTACTTTTGGAGCAGCGCCCAATCGCGGCGCCTGGGCCCTTAAAACTTGCCCCAGTAACTCGGCCAGGGTTTACGCTGCAGGCGGAACCTCATATTACGCATCAACAGGCGAATTATACATCACATCGAATAACGGCACCGACTGGACCAACATCTCGAACAATCCCGGATTTCCGGGCGCTTACCCGCGTATTTCCGACATCGGGGTCCGACCGACGAATTCCCCCCAGGTCTTCGTTACCTTCAGTGGATATACAAATGGCGTCAAAGTTCTTTATTCCGATGATGCCGGCCTGACCTGGACCAATATCAGCTATGACCTGCCCAACATTCCTGTCTGGAGTGTAGAAGTTGATGTGAATAACAATGCATACATCGGATGTGACATCGGCGTTTATTACAGAGCAAACGGAGCAACCCATTGGGAACCGTTTTACAACTTCCTGCCTAATGTTCCTGTCACCGACCTGGAGATCAACGAAGGCGCTGACCAATTGCTTGCAGCCACTTTTGGCAGGGGGATATGGAAGTCTGCTTTGCGTGCTGTTTGCCCGGTCGACCTGGTACTTGGATCAAATGTGAGCGGACAGTATTTCCGGTCGGCATCCAATTCCATTACCATGAGCGGTAAGGTAACCGGCGGAGTAGGCGCTTCAGTAGTTTTGCGTTCCGGGAACTATATTGATCTTATGCCTGGTTTTCAGGCTAATTCGGACCCCGGAAGCAAATTCATGGCCTACAACGGCCCTTGCGATTCAGGCCTTCCGCCCGTATTTGCCCCGGCGAACATCTCTTATCCGGCCGAACTCGGCCCTTATGAAATGACTTTAACCCGGAACCAGGGAACATTAGAAGTAATCAATGGTGCGGGTGGTGAAAAAGAGGTCGTTGTTCGCCTCTTTACACAGGGCGATGCCCGGGTGTTATTAGCCGCACCCGATGGTACCTTTATACGTGATGTGGCCGCCTTCAGCAACGGGAAGGGAAAATATACCTACCCCATCGGCACCGTCGACCTGGTAAGCGGGGTTTATTTTCTTTACCTTGTTGTAAACAACCAGGTGATACATCTGCAGGAATTGGAGATATAAATTACATCTTTGCTTTCTGTACTTTTTAAATAAGTAAAATTACCAAGATGAACCCGATCCTCAGAAATATCATAGCTGTTATTGCCGGCATTGTTTTAGGAAGCATGGTGAATATGGGAATTATCATGATAAGCGGCTCCATCATTCCCCCACCCGGAGGCGCCGATGTTACCACCATGGATGGACTGAAAGCATCGATGCATTTGTTTCAGCCCCGGCATTTTATTATGCCATTTTTAGCTCATGCGCTTGGTACGTTTACCGGCGCCTTATTGGCAGCAGTCATTGCATTAAACCACAAGAGGAAATATGCAATGGGTATCGGTGTTTTTTTTCTGATCGGAGGCATTGTCAATATTTTCATGCTTCCCACTCCAACCTGGTTTGGTGTTCTGGATCTGGTCTTTGCTTATCTTCCCATGGGCTATTTTGCCGGAAAATTGGTCATGAGGCAACTACGAAACCAATGAAACAATAAAAACCGATACCCAAGACTATTGACGTGGTTTTCCTGATCATTTTTTTCCACATTGGGGTCAAATGGTTTCCCTGCAAGAAACGCCCGGTTGATAATGAAACCTGTCAACTTCATTCCAACCGGGATTATTCATACTCCTTTTCTGTCACATGAGGATATACCTGTTCAGGTACCCTGAGGAAAAGGAATACAAGCGAAAATTAAAATATATCCCGGATTTTCTTTCATGAGCTCGCTTCGCCCGGTTCTGTTCGTCAGTACCGGATTTTGCAGTCCCGCTTCCTTCAGTACACAACTTACGTTGTACCATCCTGTCACCGGCGATCATACTCTTTTAGTTATGTCGGGACGTTTCCTCCTGTCGACGTTGGTTGTAATTCGTAATTTAAAATCACAATTTCCGTACCCACATTCTATGGAATCTCTCCAATTCAAATAGACCTAATATCCATCGATTGAACACGGCATCATCACTGATAAATGAAAATTTCTTTGCATCTTCGATTAAAATCAGGTTACCTTTTGCCAAAAAACCGATTAAGCAGTAGGTTTATTCATCCATACGACCAATAACCTCAATTATATGCAACCGGGTATACGGTTATCCATATAAGTTTATAACATTAATAACCACCAACAATGAGAGCATCAAAACTTGAATTTCAGGGGAAGACATGGATAAGAGTTGATTTACCTAACAACCAGAACATTGCATCAAAAATCAGTACCATTTCAGGAGCATGTTGGAATAAATCCCTTGAGACCTGGCTTCTTCCGTACAACGGAATTTCTTTTCGAAGGCTTTTGAATGAATTCCCTGAAATCGAATATCCTAACAAAAACCATGATTCAATGGAAGCAAAAAAATCAGAGTCAATGCAAACCGGGATTCAAACCCGGGGCATTGATGTAATTGTTCTCGTATCAGGGAGAAGAATATTTGTGAAACTGCCTAAAGATGAGAACGATGTACGATTTTTACGTAATATTCGTTACAGCAGATGGGACCGGAAGAACTTCCATTGGGTCGTCCCCAATTACCCGGGGAATCTGGACCTGATCAGGAGTTATTTTAAAAATCGAATCAAGATTCATACAATTCAGACAGAATATCAAGAGAATACGGATTTTGCAGAAAACCCAACCGCGAAAAGTAAGCAATTAATCATGATTTTAACATCAAAAGGACGGGTGAAGCTAATCTTTGGAATGAACCAGGAATTGGTCGCAGCCATAAAAAACATCCCTTTTCACGAATGGGATCCTGTCAACAGGTGGTGGACAATGCCTATGACAGACCGGTTTTGTGAAGAAATCCGGAAAGCTGCAAGACAATCGGGTTTCGAGATTATAGAACAAGAAGAAGGCACGGCAAAAAATAAAGGGTTAGCCAGGCCGTCAAGAAATACGGTAGTCAATTACAGAAATTGTCCGGGCGAATACATTCTGAAACTGAAAGAACTGAGATACAGTGAAAAAACAGTGGCAATTTACAGGAGTATGTTTGAGGAGTTCATTAATTATTATTCGAAATCAGAAATTGAACGGATCGATGAAAAGATGATCATATCCTTTTTAAGATATCTGGTAATGGACAGAAAGGTATCTGAATCGTATCAAAATCAATCAATTAATGCAATAAAATTTTACTATGAACGAGTTATGGGAGGGAACAGGAAGGTCTATATGGTAGAGCGGCCACGAAGGGATAAAAAGTTACCGGTTGTGTTAAGTGAAACTGAAGTCAGGATGGCTATCAAATCAGTGACCAATCTGAAACACAAAGCGATCATGATGGTGACTTACTCCGGTGGATTAAGGATCAGCGAAGTGATCAACCTGAGAATAGCGGATATAGATTCAAAGCGGATGCAGATTTTTGTTCGCAATGCAAAAGGTGGTAAAGACCGTTATACGCTCTTATCAAAGAAAGTGGTTCCGGTGTTACAGGAGTATTACAGGAATTACCGGCCAAAGGAGTGGTTATTTGAAGGTGTCGCCGGGGGAAAGTACTCAGAGGCCAGTATTGGAGCCGTTGTTAAAAAGGCATTTCGAAATGCAGGGATTAAAAAGCGAGCCACAACGCATACATTGCGTCACTGTTTTGCAACACATCTCCTCGAAAACGGAACTGACATCCGGTATATTCAGGCCTTGTTAGGCCATGAAAGCAGCAAAACCACTGAGATTTACACGCATATGACAACGAAGGGCTTTGACCAGATAGTGAATCCTATGGATAAGTTTGACATTTAAATATTTTTCAAAAAGCAGTCAGAATCCAAACATTATCCTTTATATTTGCGGTAACAGTTTCGACAGGACAAGAATCCTGATCTAAAAAAATGGTTAACCGGCTTACAATGCTCCTGCAAGCGCAAACATCTGAGTCAGGTAATTTGATCTCTGAAATAACCAGATTATATTTCAGCCACGGTAGTTTTCATTTTCGATTGAGGCTATCATCCGGCAATGCTATAAAGTTTAAATGCCATTTCAACAGAAAAATCCATGTAACGTGCATAATATGTATGACATACCATATTTATAATAGCCGGTGGCTAAGGCAGAAATAAAATGAATACAAAGGCTATACACACGTTGTGCTCAATTTTATAAACTTATGTTGACCATATAACCAATAGGATGAAATATTTCACATTGATAGCCCTTTTTTGGATTTCCTTTCAAACTTTCGGTCAAAAAATAAGTAAATCAGATCTAATTGGTTGCTGGACAGATTCAAGAGAAGAAAATATTAAAGGATCAAATGAATATATTTATAGACCATGTGATTATAAGACTTTCCCTCCCTCGAGATATAGATTTAAAATGAATTTAAAAGGTGGTTCGAATTGCTCTTATTTGGTACTATCTCCAGACGATGGACATTATATGACTAATGGATCTTGGTCATTCAATGAAGAAACAAATGAGCTTAAGATTTACGATGGAGACAAAGAAATTTTCAAATGTATAATAGAATCAGTCGAGCATAATCTATTAAAAATAAAAAACTGAGCACAATCGAGTAGGCTGCCCCGCCGGCATCGCCGGCAGGGAGAGCCTCTCACACCACTGATCGTACGGGCCACGTAATCAGCGGTTCATTAAACTGTGGGGAAATTTTCATGTAAAGATCGAG
>Ga0172368_10000041_pt1 | contig 147725 bp, 106 predicted proteins | sample Lak11m_FD_114540 | JGI IMG/M metagenome (GOLD analysis project Ga0172368, IMG submission 114540) | Freshwater microbial communities from Kabuno Bay, South-Kivu, Congo - kab_022012_11m | ecosystem: Environmental > Aquatic > Freshwater > Lake | place: Democratic Republic of the Congo...
CGGCAGATCGGGGCGCAGGACCGCGGCGAGCAGTGCCAGCGGCAGAGGGAAATCAGCCCACAGGCGGCGTGTCGGCAGGCAAAAGAGGAGCAGTCGGCTCCTTCATGAATAATCCGGGCTAACACGGGATCATTTGCGCGATTATGGATGGCGACGCGCAATGGCGTGGTCTCCTGGCCGAGGTGGCCGTCGATCCCGGCAGTCCGCAGCTCCCATTCCAGTGCGCCGGCTGTGTGCAGGATTTCAAAATAGGTGCCCATCCCGCATTCCATGCGATGGGGCCAGCGCTTGCAGTCCAGCGATTTCATCGCCACTGTCTCGAGGTTAATGGTATTATCCAGTGACAGAAATCCTGCATTCACCATTTGACCGACATAATAATCATTGGCGATATATGGCGTAAGTGTCTGCTGCTCTGGAAAGTCGATGATCTGGTCGATCTCTTTATTAATCAGTTCACCCTTAGCCGGAAAAGCGACGAGTGGGTAGACGACATCCCAACCCTCTTTACTCTTGACAACCTGCAGAGTGTACTCTTTGTCGTTTTCGTATTGCACGCGCAGATAGCTGGTCAGCGACTTGTAACGAGGATCGACCAGGGCTCCCATCGCGTAGTCGAGCTCACCGGTAAATTGCTTGAGCAACTGGGTGTTGAAGACCTTTTTCCATTCCTCGGTCGTGTCAGGGTGCTGATGCAGCCACTTCTCATAACGCGCGCGCAGGGGTTGATTCTTCCCAAATTCCTCAAGCACGATCTCGTATAAGAGATCGATGGCCTGGATCACCCGGTTATAAGTCAGCAGTTCGAGCTTGCACAGGTCGTCCGCCTCTTCAATGAGCCGGTAAGGGCATCCCTGGCAATTCCTGGCGGCGAGATAACGCTTGAACACCTCGGCAGCAAGGGACACACGTTCTTCTTTCTCACCGATGCCATCGCTGATGATATTGTCCCAGCAGGATGGAAAGTTGATCGCCTGCTCGAGCGCGCCTTGCAACAGGTTGTCGTTCATCCGCCGGTAGTCGCAGACATCACGCGCGGCATCGAGATAGACTTGCCGAACCGTCCGGGAGAACCATTCTTCATCGAATTTCTCTACCGGTTTCCGGATAAACCTCCTCCAGAATACCACGACGATCGCGATAATCGCGGTCGATATGAGAGAGGCGACGATTTTCTCGGTAAGTGAAGCAAGTTTGATTAACGCCAGGATCTGAGACATTTACATGTCCTCCTATGATGCTGTTATGTGAAGTTATTGCGACAACGGACTGACCGATTTCTCTAAATTCAGGTACCTGTTTATCCCTACCAACAACCCCAGCCTACCCGAAGGATATACTGATGGCAAATACGCCCGGCGTCCTACCGAAGGGCTCCTGGGCCAGGGAGCAACTGGTCACGATGTTGAACAACCGAAAACAGATCGAAAAAGCACCTTTTCCGGTGGAGATCGAAGACACACCGGATGAAATTATCATACATGCCACGCTTGACGATCCGCAGCTGCTCTCACTATACGTCGATGCCACTGACCGAGACGTATTGATCCGTTACCAGCGTAAACCCGTCTCCGAGCATGACCCGCGGGAAAAGCAAACGTTGCTCTTTCTCCCGGCCAACGTGATTCCGGAGAAGATGATCAGAACGTTCGATCCTCCCCTGCTGACGATCAGGTTGTCCAAGGCGTAAGAAGATGGTTTGCGGGGCAATGGCACGAAAAACATGGGGGTCACTGTGCCAATAGCACCCATGGCTATAGCCCGGTACCTTATCGTTAATTCTGTATCTGACGATTCTTAATTTCCTGGCAAGGCAAGCGATATCCTCTTTCGGTAACAATTAAATTAATATGTCTCAACAGCGAATGCAGAATCGTGCACGAACTTGAGCACCTATTAAAAAAGCCTCATGACCACAGGTCATGAGGCTTTTTGCTTTCCTTCACTTTTTCTGTTACCAGTTCGGCCACATCCCCTGCAGCCACGCCTTCGCCACCTTGTCCCGCTCGACCCGCAACTCGATATCTCCAACCGGCAGGACGCGGGCGGCTTCTTCGTCCTTCTTCTGCAGCAGAATCACGAGAAAGGTGGCGATGGAAAGGACGAAGATGATGGTGATCTCGCCTTGCAGCAGCACCCGCTTGGAGATGCCGTAGATATACACCGGCCAGGGGACGAGGAAGAGGGCGATCTGCAAGAGTGCGCTATACATGCTGCGGGCAGCCAGCTGCTTGAAGCGATCCAACTGCTCGGTGTTCTGCAATACCGGCACCTCCGCGACGAACGTCTTCATCTCTTTGCAGAGCATAAGGATCATCGCCAGCATGATGGCAAAGGGAAGAATCAGTCCGGCAAGCAGGAGCAGGTGCATAAACAATCTCCAGTTAACATCATTCTATCCGCGGATTGAAATAATATACATCGCAATCCGCGGATAGAACAATGTTCCTCTTACTTCCCGGCCAGCGGGTCCGTCGGCTGCGACCAGTCGAAGGTGGCCTTGTATTTGATCTTCGCCATGTACGGCGTCTTCACCAGGCGGCAGTTCTCGGTGAGCGAGGTGAAACCCGCGTCGAGGATGCCGCTGGAGAGCAGCGTGCGCTCGACGGGCCAGGTCGGCTTGCCGGTCAGGTACATCGCCTCGATCCCCTTCATCTGCGCGGCGAAGGTGGCGAACGGCGCATTATCCGCCAGCCAGAAGATGGTCGAGTCCTTGCTGTTGTCGCCATAACGCCAGGCGGCGCTCCAATGCAGGATCGTATAGTTCAGCCCGAACATCTCCGCTCGCGTGCCGTCCTTGTAGCTGATGATGAAGAGTACCGGGCTTTTTTCTTTCTTCTTCACGTCCTCGATGGTCAGCGGCGGCACGTTGCGCTGCAGCGCGTCGGCCAGCAGCTCGGGGTCATATTCTTTGCCGGCCGCGTCCCACACCGCCTGGTCCTTCAGACACTGCACGGAGACGATGCCCGTCTCGCCGCCTTTGCGCCGTTCGGCCAGGCACTGCAGGATCTCCAGCCCGTGGAAGCCGTAGGCGTCCAGCGTGTGGTAAGAGGTGACGACAATCTCCTTCAGCTTCGCGTCGCGCTTCACGTCAACCGCCGGGATGCGCCAGGAGACGGGCATCGTCGAGCCGGCCATCAGCGGGATCTTCATGTCCTTCGCGGTTTTATAAATGTAATAGGCGTCCGCCCAATTGTCGGCCACGTGCTTGTCGATAAACACCGGCACCACCTTGCCGCTGGCCTTGAACACCTTCACCACTTCGTCGAACATCTGCCGGTGCGGGTAGAGGGTGGCGCCGCGCGGGTCCTTCGGGTAGTCCGCCCACTCGGTGGACAGGAACACACCGCCCACCGCCAGCTTGCCGGTGCCCAGCGTCAGCGCGTCTTCAATGGTTTTGCAGACCGGGAAGTGATATTCCGCCGCCAGCTTGTCGGTGAAGTCGTTCTTCTGCGGGCGGTCCAGATAGACGGAAGCGATCTGCAGTTGCGACGGCTCGCCTTTGCCGTCCATCGTGTAGGTATGGAGCACGCGGCCGATAATCACTTCGGGGTGCGAATTGGGGAACCAAGACGCCAGCAGCGCCGCGATCGGCTTTTTCGCCGGCGTGGCCTGCTCGGCGGCCACGGCAGTCAACCCGAGCGCCAGCACGACGACCAGCAGCATGCAGCAACGGAACCAGAGAGCACGCATGGGGCAGCCTCCTTACGGGAAATGATATGTACCATCACCCTATTCGCTCGCGGCGTGCGCTCTCCCTGCAGGCGATGTGTGGCTTTTTCACAAGGACGAGAAATAAGCCCGGCCTTTTGAAGGCTGGGGCGGGCTGGATGGACCGATCAGGTGGCCGCCTCCGGTGCTGCGGCAGCGAGTTCCGGTATTTGCTCCGGCTCCCCATTCTCTGCCGGTTCCGCTTGCTTGCGGCGCTCCTGCAGGAAGTACCGGACCATCGCCACCGCCGGTGGGGCGATGAACATGCCCAGCAGCCCGAGAAATTCGTAACCGAGCAGCAGCGAAATGATGACGATGACGGGGTGGATGCCCAGCTTCTCGCCGAGGATGCGCGGCATCAGCACTTTGCTCTCGAGCAGCTGCAGTACGGTGAAACCGGCCAGCACCCACCAGAAGGCGCTCATCGGCAAGCCATTGGGATCGCCTTTGATGGTGACGAACACCGCAGCCAGCACCGGGATGCCGCCCACCACCGGCCCGATCACCGGGATGGCGCGCGAGACGCCGGCGATAATGCCCAGCAGCAAGGCGCCTTTGACGCCCAGCGCCAGCATGGCCACCGTCACCACGGCCCAGGCGATGCCGCAAAGGATGAGCTGGCCGAGCACGTATCGGCGGAAAATGCCGTCCATGCCCGCGGCATAAAACACCAGCCGCTCGCGAAAGCGCGACGGCACGAAGCCGATGACCTGCTCGCGCACCTTTTTCCCGTCGGTCAGCAGGTAGAAGGCGACCAGCGGCACGAAGATCAGCTCGATCAGTAAACCAAGCCATTCGAGCGCTACCTGCGCCACCCCGAACAGCTTGGACACCGCCTTGGGCAGGAACTGCTGCATCTCGGTCTGCAGGCTGGCGGTGATCTTCAACTGCACGTTCGCGGGCACCGTCTGTTTATACCAGAGCACCACGTTGTTGAAGGTCTTCGGGATCTCCTGCCGCGCAATCTTCCAGGTGCCCTTCAGGTTCTCCGCGTCCTGCGACAGCGTGGTCACCGTGACGGCGCCGAAAGCGTAGAGCGCCCATCCGAAGGCGGCATACAGCAGCAGCACGGCCGCCACCCGTGAGAGATGCCGGTACTTTTCCTTGCAGACAAGGACCATGCGCTCGACCAGCGGGCGCAGCACGTAGGTGAGGATAATGGCCAGCAGGATGATGGTCACCGGGATACTGAGGTATTCCTCGAAGACCCGGTAGCCGATAATCAACAGCAACACGACGGCCAGGGTGACGACCACCGGCCGCAGCCAGTTTATAAACCACACCGTGACTGGTTGCCTGCTTTGTTCCGAATACACGCGACGCCCCTTCTCGCGATCCTCGCCGTTACCTGCGCTGAATACCGGTATGCTGATCAGTATAATACCTGTACCCGTTCCGACGCCAATCCATCCATAACGACCATACGGGTAAAACCGGTTTCCTTGGTGCTTCCTGGCATTCTGTGTGGAGAAACCGGATCATTGTCCGGTAATACGACCATTCCATATTTCCGTATGGCTTAGTTACACCAGGTATCGGCAAATTGGGGGTAAGGCTTGAAGCGAGCGTAAAGCGGTGGGGCTTGAATCCGCATGCGGCGCATCCTTCCGTCGCAGAGATTGAAATGATTGAAAAGATAAAAACTTTCTCGCTCAGTCTGCTGATGGAGTGAAGGCGGTCCGGAGATACGGGCCCTCTCCCCCCAACCCCCTCTCCCAATCCTGGGCGAGGGGGAGCAGGCTCTCTTGATAATGAAAACGGAATCATGTTTCTTCTCTGGCACTCCCCCTCGCCCAGAATTGGGAGAGGGGGTTGGGGGGAGAGGGCCCGTGTCTCCGAGCCGCTTTCACTCCATCAGCAGACTGAACGGATTAGTTATTTTATCTTTTCAATCATTTCAATCTGCGGATAACAACAAATCATTATTTCTTCGCGAAGTACGCTTCCAGGATATCCGCGATGCGTTGGGCGGCTTTGCCGTCGCCGTAGGGGTTGGCGGCGTGCGCCATGGCGGCGTGGGCTTGCGGGTCGAGCAGCAGGCGGGCGCCGTCCTCGGCGATGCGTGCGCGGTCGGGGCCGATCAGCTTCGCCACGCCGGCGGTGACGGCTTCCGGCCGCTCGGTGGTGTCGCGCAGCACCAGCACCGGCACGCCCAGGCTGGGCGCTTCCTCCTGAATGCCGCCGGAGTCGGTGAGAATCAGCCGCGCGCGCTTCATCAACTGCACGAAGTCGAAGTAATCCGGCGGCTCGATGAGGCGCACGCGCGGGTGACTACCGAGGATCTCCTGTGCCGTTTCCCGCACCACCGGGTTGCGGTGCACGGCGTAGACCAGGAAGGCGTCCGGCACACGCTCGAGCAGGTCGCGCATACCCAGGCAGGCCTGGCGCAGCGGCTCGCCCCAGTTCTCGCGGCGGTGGGCGGTCACCAGCACCAGCGGGCCGGTCAGCTCGTCCACCCACGCATATTCGGTATTGAGCGTGCTGTGCTCTGCCGCCCATAACAGCGCGTCAATCACGGTGTTGCCGGTGACGAAGATCTGCTCCGCCGGCACGTTCTCCGCCAGCAGGTTCTCGCGTGCAGTGTCGGTGGGGGCGAAGTGCAGGTCGGCCAGCACCCCCGCCAGCCGCCGGTTCATCTCTTCAGGGTACGGCGAATACTTGTTGCCGGTGCGCAGCCCGGCTTCCACATGGCCGAAGGGGATGCGCGCGTAATACGCCGCCAGCGCCGCGGCGAACACCGTGGTGGTGTCACCCTGCGCCAGCACGATGTCCGGCTTCACCTCATCATACGCCTGCTGCAGGCCCGTCAGCGCGCGGGTGGTAATCTCCGCCAGCGTCTGCCGCGGCTGCATGATGTCCAGGTCGATGTCGGCGGACAGCCCGAACTGGCGCATCACCTGGTCCAGCATCTCGCGGTGCTGCGCGGTGAGCGCAACCTTTACCTCGAAGGCGTCGCGTGCGGCCAGCGCCTGCACCACCGGCGCCATCTTCACGGCCTCCGGGCGGGTGCCCATCACGGTTATCACTTTGATTGGCATGGGGTGTCTTTCTACTCTGTATCTCGCACCGGCGGGCGCGGGACCGTCTGTTGCTGCGTTGTCGGCGGTTTCTTCAGCAGTTGATACGGTTTCAGGCGGATATGCGACAGGAACAGCGCCAGCACGCAGCCGGCCACTGTCAGCAGGTAGATGCACAGCACCACCTGCCGTTGATTCATCCCCAGGTTAAGCAGGCGGTGGTGCAGATGACCCTTATCCGGGCTGAAGATCGGCTGGCCGCGCCGCAGCCGGCGGACGATGGCGAAGGCCGTGTCGAAAATCGGCACCGCCAGGATGAACACCGGGATGGCAATGGTGATCCCCGCCGCCACCTTCCAGTTCTGCAAAATCGACAGCGCGGCGATGGTGAAGCCCAGGAAATGGCTGCCGGCGTCGCCCATGAATACCTTCGCCGGGTTGAAATTGTAGCGCAGGAAGCCGATGCACGCTCCCGCCACGCCGGCGGCCAGGATCGCCTCGCCGATGGCCATCTGCGGCTTCAGCAACAGCGCGATGGCGACGAAGGTCAGCGACGCCAATCCCGACACCCCCGCCGCCAGGCCGTCCAGCCCGTCAATCAGGTTGATGGTATTGGTGATCGCCACCACCCAGACCACGGTGAAGATGTAGCCCATCGCTTCGCGCCAGATGGAGATCTGGTGCTCGTGGATGCCGATGAACGGAATATCGAACGCCACGATCATGCGTACGCCGAAAAACGGCAATGTCAGCAGCACGGCGATGGCGATCTGCCCGAGCAACTTCACCTTCGCGGGCAGGCTGTATTTATCGTCGAGGGCGCCCAACGCGGTGATCAGCGCGCCGCAGACCAAAATACCGATGATGCGTGAATTGAAAATCGCTTCATGCGCGTCCGGCGAGGAGGGAAAGAACTTCGCGCGCAGGGGCATAATCAGCAGCACGGTGACGGCGAAGGCGGCATACATCGCCAGTCCGCCCCAGCGCGGGGTCGGCTTGGTATGCACGCGGCGCGCATGCGGCTGATCCATCACGCCGGCTGTTCGCGCCAGCCGCATGGCGACCGGAGTGAGGAGCACCGCCAGGATGACGGCCGCCAGAAAGGCAACCAGCACCAGCGCTGACGGTGAGAATGGCATATTTCCAAGTAAAGCTGCGAAGACATCCATTAGATTGACTTTCTCACACGGGTTCGCGCCGCGTTTCATCCTCGATCATCTGCAGCCGGCGGGCGTGGCGCGCTTCACCGCTCCACGGCGCGGTCAGCCAGGTCTGCACGATCTCGATGGCCAGGCTCAATCCGACCACGCGCGCCCCGATGCACAACACGTTGGCGTTATTGTGCAGGCGCGACATGCGCGCGGTAAAGGCTTCATGGCAGAGCGCCGCGCGAATCCCCGGCACCTTGTTGGCCGCAATCGAACCGCCGATGCCGGTGCCGCACATGAAGATACCCAGATCCGCTTCGCCGCTACGCACCGCGCGGGCCACCGCCAGCGCGTAGCGGGGATAATCGACCGACGCCTCGCCGTCCGTGCCCAGGTCCAGCACCTCATGCCCCATGGCCTCCACCGCCTGGCGGATAGGATCTTTATACGGAAACGCCGCGTGGTCAACGCCGATGGCGATCTTCATGCCAACTCCAATCATAGTCAGAGCAGTTAACGAAATGGTGAACGGGGGATGAATTTTTTGTAAAACACCAGCATTGTACCCTAGACGCGCGGTGATTGCCAAGCAACTCGGGACCCGGCTTCGCCCCTTGCACGTCCTTCTTGCTCTTGCTCTTCCATCTTGCTCTTGCTCTAGATGCCGACGTGTAATGGTTTATCGCACTATATCATATTATGCGTGCATATTATGCGTGATGATAGCGCCCGTTTCGGTGGTCGAGTAGGCAGGTGAGCCTTCGCGCATCTTTCCGCAGTTCCCGTGCCGTATCGAGACCACCTCTGCGGCGGTACTCCGCCGCACACCAATAGTGCCCGTTCCCGCAAGGTCCACCTATTCACGCGGTGGTCTCGATACGGCACGGGAGCTGCGGAAAGATGCGCGAAGGCTCACCTGCCTACTCGACCACCGAAACGGATATCACCGCTTGCTCGCCACCCCCGCCTCACATTCCGCCAGCGGGATGGCCGTGCGCCTTTCGATGCGGTAGCTGCCGTGCGGCGTGATCACTGCCGAGGAGAAGATCCCCGCTTCCGGCAGCTCGGTCTGCGGCCACACCACGCAGTCCGTCAGTTCGCAGCCCGCGGGCAGCACGGCGCCGGCGCCCACCACGCAGCGCGACAGGCGCGACCCGGCGGTGACGGCGCCGTCGCCGATCAAATTATCGCCGATCCGTTCCCCGCAGCCATCGATGCAGATGCCGCCGGACAGGAAATCCAGGTTGGCCTGCAGGTAATCGCCCGGGTTGCCGATGTCCGTCCAGTACCCGTCCACCGGCACGGCATAAAACGGCAGCCCGCGGCGCAGCACTTCCGGGAACACGTGCATCGCAAAATCGTAAAACGCGCCGGCGGGGATCATGTGGAAGATCTCCGGCTCCAGGATGTAAATGCCGGTGTTGGCCTGGTGGCTGATCTCGGTGCCGGGCGCCGGCTTTTCCTGGAAGTGCTGGATGCGCCCGCCGGAATCGGTCACCACCACGCCGTAACAGGAGGGGTCGCGCACGGTGACGGTGGCGAGGGTGATGAAGGCGCCGTTCGCGCAGTGCGCCGCATAAACCGGGGCCAGATCGATGTCCAGCAGGGCGTCGCCGGCGATGATCACCACGCGGTCGCCGTCCAGGAAACGCTGCATGCCCTTCATGCCGCCCGCGGTGCCGCTGGCCTCCTGCTCGTACAGCCAGTTCACGCGGAGATCCGGATCGTCGTCGAACCGCGCGATAATCTGCTCGCCGCGATAACAGACATTGGCGCAGATCTCCGTAATGCCCAGGCGGCGCAGGCAGGCAATGCCATGTGCCATCACCGGGGTGTTGGCCACCGGCAGCAGTGGTTTCGGCAGCGTATCCGTCAATGGGCCCAGCCGCGTTCCACGGCCGGCCGCCAGCATCATTCCTCTGGGCATTGCGACTCCTCAATACAGGTTATCGTGACCCCCGGCGGACTTCTTTACACGTGCGAAATAACTTTACTAAAAAATGTAAGTTAACCAGCAGCATCGCTCCCCCCTCTCAATGGGAGAGAGGGCTGGGGGGTGAGGGAAGCGCTCTTTACCATGCCAGTTGCGCCAACAACGCGGCGTTCGCTGGTGGAAAATCGACGTGCGCCAGCTCCTCACGCAAGGTCCAGCGCACCGCGGCCACTCCGACCGGCGCCGGCTCGCCCGCCGTCAGCGTGCAGCGAAAAAGATGCAGCTCCACGCCGCGGTCCGGGTAGGCGTAGCGGGTGCAGGCCATCTCTTCTCCGACCTCCGCCTCCACGCCGATCTCCTCGCGCAGCTCCCGCCGCAACGCCGTGGGCAGATCCTCGCCGGGTTCCACCTTGCCGCCCGGAAATTCCCAGCAGCCGCCCTTGTGCGTCGCAGCCGGCCGCCGCGACAGCAGCACGGCACCGTCCCGCTCGATATACCCGAGCACGATGGGAGTGTACCATACCCGATTTGGCATGTCTATCGCGCTTGATTCCTTCCCCTGAATGCATCGGAGACCAAAATATAAGCCTCATAAGTCCTATAAGTCCTAATCCTTCTCCCACGCGGCCGCCGTTCCTTTCACCCCGTTCCCACAAAACGCCACGTAACCGTGATGTTGCAGTGATCCTATTGTGACACTAGCCCGGTAAGGTAGTAATGTCAGCCTGCGGCAAGAACGCAAGGCAATAGCAGGAAAGGAGAAATGACCATGAAACGATGGCAGTGGTGGGGAGCCGCGGTGGTGGCCGTGGCAATGGTGGCGGTCGGCCTGCACTCGATCGCATTTGCGCAGCCGGAAGTGGCCGCCAATACCCGCAATACCAACCGGCCCAACGGGGGCGGACCCGGTATGGGGCCGATGGGCGGACCAATGGGTGGCATGATGCCCGGCGGACCCAATCGTGTGGTCATGCAGTTCAGCGAAGGCAAGCTGTATGTGCTGCAGAGCGGCGAACTGGTGAAATACGACGGCGCCACACTGAAAGAAGAAGGCACGGCGCAGATCGCCGAGAAAACGACCGCCGCGCCGGCCGGGCGCAACGCCAACGGACAGCAGCCGCCCGCGGGTGTCGGCCCGGCCGCGTTCCTGATCTCCGACGGCAACATCCTGCTGGTCGCCGGCAATACCTTCTACCGCATCGACAGTAAAACGATGAATATCGCGAAGCAGACGGCATTGCCCACACCCGACGCGACGGCCGGGCAAGGCGGCATGCGCCCGCCGATGGGCCCGCCGCAGCTCGAGCTCGGTGGGAAGACGCTCTTTGTCGTCACCGGCAACCGGCTCTACAGCATTAACATCGCCGAAGCGAAAGTAACCGGCCAGGTTGAGTTGAAGCTGCCGGCGCCGCCGCAAGGCGGACCCCATGGTATGGGCCAATATGGCCCCGGCGGCATGGGCCCGGATGGCCAGGGCGGACCGCCTCCCGGTAATTGACAGGTGTGATGCGCGTGGGGCTCGTCCAGCCGCACATCTTTCCCGGGGGCACTCGGCAGCGCTCGCTTCGTTCCTGCGACGACTGCCGAGGCTCCCGGGACGATTTTATGTTAAGATAATGGTATGGCCGTGCGAATCTTACTGGTGGACGATGATAGTGACCTGGTCGAAGGCCTGCGCTGGTACCTGGAAGCCGCCGGTTATGAAGTGTCGGTGGCCGGTGACGGCAAAGCGGCGCTGGAGCAGTTCCGCGCGGTGCAGCCCGACGTCATCATCCTCGACATCATGATGCCGGAGCTGGACGGTGTGCAGGTCTGCGAGACCATCCGCCGCGAATCCAACGCCTTCATCATGATGCTCTCCGCTCGTGAGGGCGAGATCGACAAGGTACGCGCGCTGGAGAAAGGCGCGGACGACTACGTCACCAAGCCGTTTTACGCCTCCGAGCTGGTCGCCCGCATCAAGGCGCTGCTGCGCCGGGTCGAGCGCGGGCAGCAGGCCACCCCGAACCTGCACTGGCAGGGGCTGGCGGTGTTCTTTGACGAGCGGCGGGTGACGGTCAACGGCGCGGAGGTAGCACTCTCCACCACCGAATTCGACCTGCTGGCCGCCATGATGGGCCGCCCGCGCGTGGTCTTCTCCCGCAACCAGCTCGTCGACATCATCTGGCGCGATGAGCCGTTTTACGGGGAGCTGCGCCTGGTGGACAACCACGTATACCGGTTGCGCGAGAAACTGTTGCAGTCGGGGCTGGCGAATTGCCCCATCACCACCATTCGAGGAGTCGGTTATGCGTTTCGTCCCGAGGATTAGCCTGCGTGCGCAGTTGACGATCGCCTTCCTCGTGGTGATCTTCCTGAGCTGGGTGTTGAGCTCGGCCACCGCCTTTTACTTCTTCCGCCAGGATTACCTGGCGTTCCGCCAGCAGATGGCAAGCCGCACCGGCGATGCCTCGCGCCTGCCGCCTCCGCCGCCCCCGCCGCAAATCACCTGGCGCGACGTGCTGCTGGGTCCGCAACGACCCTTCACCCGTGGGCTGAACCGCCCCCAGCCGCCCCGGGAACCCCGCCTTCAATCCGGGCAGCCGCAAGGCAATGCACAGCCGCCTGGAATACGCCAACCGGAGAGTGGCGCCTTTCCCGGGCCGATGCCGCCGATGAATAGGGATAATCACGGACCGGGCAATGGCCGGTCGGGGCCATTCAACGCCGCGGGAGATTCGCTGCTGCTCTTCTCGCGCATCGCCATCGCAGTGGCGCTGGCGGTGATAGCCGGCGCCTGGCTGGGCTGGCGCTTCCTGCGCCCGCTGGGGGAACTGTCGCAAGGCGCGCGCATGTTTCACGCCGGCGCCTTCGGCCATCGCATCCCGCTGCATGGCGGCGATGAGTTCAGCGAAGTGGCCACCACCATGAATGAAATGGCCGACCGCGTCTCGCGGCAGATCGCCGACCTGGAGCAGGACGGCAAGCGGCGGCAACAGATTCTGGCGGACGTCGCCCACGAGCTGCGCAATCCGGTGATGACGCTGCGCACGATGAGCGGTGCGCTGGAGGAGGGATTGGCCGAGGATCCCGAGCGCCGCCAGCGCGCGCTGCGCTCCATGGTGCGCACCTCCGACCGCATGTTTCACCTGGTCACCGACCTGCTGGAGCTGGCCAAGCTGGACCTGCGCGAATTGCCGCTGCACAAGCAGCCGGTGGACCTGCATGAGTTGCTCACCACCAGCCAGCAGACGCACGCCCCCGCGGCACAGGCGGCGGGCGTCACCCTGTTGCCGGTGGAAGGTCCCGCCGTCACCGCGCGGGTGGACCCGGACCGCCTGACCCAGGTGATCGATAACCTGCTGGAAAATGCCATCAGCTACGCCGGCAAAGGCGCACAGGTACGGCTGACACTGCAGGATGGCGATCCCCTCCGCCTGACCGTCGCCGACACCGGCCACGGCGTCTCCGCGCGCCACCTGCCCTACCTCTTCGATCCCTTCTACCGCGCCGATGCCGCTCGCACTGCCGGCGACGAACACAGCGGCCTCGGTCTCCGCATCGCCCGCGGCCTCATTCAAGCCCACGGCGGCACGCTGGCATTGACCAGCGCGGAAGGCAAGGGCACCACGGTCACTATCACCTTGCCGAAGTAACCGCCACCACGAGGCGGAACCCCCGATATTGCGACGGGCTGCCCCTGCGGTACCCGTTGGCAAATCCATGTCTGCAGCAGACGCCCTTATAATTCTTTTGCAGGACGTTCACTCGGTGGCGGCTCGGAGACGCGGGCCCTCTCCCCCCGGCCCCCTCTCCCAATGCTGGGCGAGGGGGAGCGCCTGCGAGGATTCAAGGTAGCGTCTTCATGTATCAGAGAGCCTTCACCCCCTCGCCCAGCATTGGGAGAGGGGGCCGGGGGGAGAGGGCCCGCGTCTCCGAGCCGCCACCGAGCGAAAGTCCTGTGTTGTACAACGGCTGCCAGGCCGTTGTGTTCTTAAAGCATTTTACTGTCTAGTCTTATGATACAAACAGTTGCTGGAAATAATCTTTTCTGTGATAATAAGCGAACCGACCACCTGCCCCGCCCCACATGCCAGTAACCAGGAGGTGTCCAATTGGAATGCCCAAAATGTGGATATAAACTCGAGCCGGATGCGAAGTCCTGCCCCAAGTGCGTCATGCTCGGTTTGGTTGATGACGAGGGAACGCCCGCCGAAACGGAACCCATCGCCTTCAATTTCCCGCCGGAGACACCTCCGAGCACCCAGCCGAAGGCCCCGGCGCCGCCGCAAGCCGCTGCACCACCACCGCGCCAGGCAGCTCCGGCGGCACCGGTGGTAACCAGCGCGCCCGCGACCCCACGCCCGGCAGCGGCCAGTGCACCGGCGCCACCGCGCCCGGCCACACCCGCCGCTCCGAAGCCGGCCGCGCCGCAAAGTGCCGCCCCGGCGCCGCCACGTCCGGCCGCCCCTGCCCCCCCGGCCGCGCCCGTCGTGCAGCAAAACGGCACTTGCCAGAGCTGCGGTCGAGAGGTAGGACCCGGCATGACCCTGTGCCGTCCCTGCCAGGTGGCCGCCAGCCGCGGGAGTGCGCCACAGGCTCGCGGCGGTGCGCCGCAAGTTCGCGGCGGAATACCGCGGGGCGTCGCCCTTGGCAGCGTCCCCCGCAAGCGCAGCCAGTCCCACATCGTCATGCGCTGGATCGGCATCGTGCTGTTCATCACCGTCATGCTCGGCCTGAAGGCGTTGTCCGTCGGTGTGTCGCTCGGGTTCGTATCGCTGGGGCCGCCGACGAAAGATAAAATCGAAATGGCGAAAGAGACGGTCAGCGGTTATGACATCCCCTACACGGCCTACCGCGAAAAGTATCCGGAAGAAGACGATGAAGAGGAAGGTGCTGGCGAGGGACCCGCGCCGGCAGAGACGTGGGCGCCGCCTGTCTGGGTGAAGGAAAAACAAACTTCCAGCATTGAAACGCTGATCATCTGTTATGACCTGGAGAACAAACTCTACGATTACTCTCGGTATAGCATGGTTGACAGCGATGATGAAAGCCTCTTCAGTGCGGGTGAGGAAGAAGAGCACGAATATTCACTGGATTGGGAGGCTGAGCCGGAAAAGGGCTGGAAGCACCGGGGCCACCTCCTCGTCTCCTGCGAGTTCGACGGGAAGCCGTATGCCTTCCACGTGGAATACGACCGCAAGGATCGGAAAAATCCGAAACCGATCGTCACGGGGGTGGATGCCAACGGCAAGGCCATTCTCGCGCTCGCGGGTAAAGAGATCAAGTGGAAGCCGATCGAGCGGGAGGCCAATCCGCATGATCCCCAGTATCTCGATGTGCAGCCCGGGGAACAGCCGCTCGGTTCCGGTGGCGACGTACCGGGGGGCGAGACCACCAATGACGCAACCTCTCCGGCGATGGACGGAACGGGCAATTGAGCGGAAGCCGGTTTGTTTTCTTGATTCATGGAGGTGACGCATGGAATGTGCACGGTGCGGATATGTCATGCAGGAATATGAGAAAGAGTGTCCCCGCTGCAGCCGCATGGGCGCGAAACAGCCCGCTACCGGTCGGGCGATGCCGGCCGCCGCGGCCGCCGGCATCGCCACCGCGCCGCGGTATTTGTCCAGGCCGGATGACGAAGATTACGACGACGCCCCCGCCCTCGGCTGGCCGTTGACCGTGATGCTGTGGACCGTGCTGCTGATGAGCATCGGCGAGCTGCTGTTCTTCGTCATCGGCCTTTATATCTTGACGGGCAGCATCATTGCCGTGGGATTTATCATGGCCCTGGGCTTCTTCGGTCCCGTGCTCAAAGTGGCCGGCATTATCAGCCTGCTGCGCGAACAGCGCTGGGGCCTGTTCGTATATGCCTTTATGTGCGTGGTACCCGCCATCCTCAACCTGATGATGCCGCCGCAGTCCGGCGTGGGTGGCGGCGGCGGAACGCTCGGTTTTCTCATCACGCTGGTGGTGGATATCCTGCCCGCTATCGTCATCTTCTACCTGGCGATGACCAAGTGGGAGGTGTTGGAGTAATGCCTGCTTGATAGGCAAGGTGTGTAACGCACATTCTCAGTCTGGAAGGAGGCGAGAGCCCCGCCGATAATAGAGAGGCTTACCTGGGTTCGGGCGGGGCTCTCGCCTCCTTCCAGACTGTGAATGTAGTTCTACCCGGCTCTGTATGAGGAAAACAGCATGGAATGCCCTGAGTGCGGATACGTGCTGAGTCCCTTTGAGCTGGACTGTCCGCGCTGCAAGCGAAAGGAAGAGCGCGATGATCGTGAGCCGGAAGAACCGCTGCCGGCGCGCTCGCTGGAGGTGGCGCGCGAGGCGGTGGGTTCCTTCGAGGTCGTCCCGCTGTTCGGCCGCTTCGGCGTCCCCGAGCTGGGTGGCGCGTTGACGGCGCTGCTCGGTGGCGCCGTACTGCTCAACCTACTGCTGGTGGGTGGTCTTGCCTTCGTCATCTATGCAATCGAGCGCTTTGCGCCACGGCAGAACGTCCCGCCGGAAGCCCTCCCCTTCATCCGCCGGGTCCTCGTCATCATCACCGCCTTCCCCACCACGGCGCTGATTGGCGCCATCGGCATGCTGCGCTGCCGGATGTGGGGTTTCTACCTGTTCCACGCCTGCGCGGCCCTGCCGTTATTAACGTTCCTGTTCGCCGGTCAACTGCATTGGCACGTACTGTGGGCGCTGCTCCTCATCGTGCCCAGCATGGTCATCTTCGTCCTCTCCATGATGCGATGGAACGAGTTTTATTGATTGGCTCTTCGGAGACCGTCCTCAAAGGGTTGGAAAAGGGAATACACCGCCGGAAACGAATAACGATCATATCCGTGATCATCCACAGGAGGTGTATATGGATTGCCCCCAATGCGGTTATGTGATGGGCCCGTTCGAGACGAAATGTCCGCGGTGCGTGCGCCTGGGAGAGAAGGCCGCGCAGGCGCCTTCGGAGCCGGAGGAGCCGAAAGAAGCCCTGGCGACGCGCGTGAAAACGGCCGCCCAAGACACCGCTTCACAGTTTCAAGCGGTGCCGCTGATCAAGCTCCCAAAGGTTCAGGTGGAGGAGCCGGAACTCGGTTGGACGCTGACCGTCGCACTCTGGATCGTCATCGGGCTCGACGGCCTGTTGACGGCCGGCTTGTTCATCGCGGGGTTAATAACATCGGGAGGAAGCATTTTCATTGCGCTGTTTTCCGCCCTCGGTCCCGGTGTCTGCCTGGTTGGGGCCATTGGTATTTTACGCTCGCAGCGCTGGGGATTCTGGCTCTTCTCCATCTTCGCCGTCGTGCCCGTCATACTGCAATTGCTGTTTAACGGGGTCGGCTGGCTCATTAGCAGCGTCACCGGCTTGTTAGTGCTGTTTCTGGTGGTTCTCCCATCCCTGATTATCTTCTTCCTGTGCCTGGGAAAATGGGACGAGCTCGAGTGATTGGAAGGATGGATGGCAGCATGTTTGCATGAATAATGCCCAACATCATCCATCCTTCCAATCTTCCATCCTTCCAATCTTCCATCCTTCCAATCTTCCAGTCTTTCATTCTTCCACCGCGCTTACGCCGCTTTCCGCTTCTGCACCTCCGAGTTCGCCTGGAAGCGCTTTTCCACTTCCGCCCAGTTCAGGTTGCGGAAAAAGGCCTCCAGGTATTTCGGGCGGTCGGTGGCATAATCGAGCATGAAAGCGTGCTCCCAGACATCCATCACCAGCAGCGGCTGCACGCCGGGCAGGATGCCGTCCTGATGCAGGGTGACCCACTGGTTGATGAGCCGGTTATGGCGCGTATCGTAAAACAGGATCGCCCAGCCCACGCCGCGCATGGCGCCGACGGCGGTGAAATCCTTTTTCCAGCGGTCGAAACTTCCGAAATCCTGCTCGATCTGCTGGCAAATCATAGCCCTGGTGTCCGGGTTGCCGTTCCCCTTCAGATTCTCAAAGTAGTATTCGTGCAGCCGCATCCCGCAGAATTCGAAGCCTAACCGCCGCTGCATCTCGGCGAACTCCGGCGTGCGCTCCTTGCCGTCGTCCAGCAGCCCGTCCAGCTTCTCCAACAGGGTGTTGGTATTGGTCACGTATCCCTGGTACAGCTTGAAATGGTTCTGCAGCGTGTTGTCGCTGATGCCGTCCATCCCCAGGATGCGCGAATAATCCTGTGCCTGATAGGCCATGGGGTCTCCCTCCTCACGCGTGAAATGGAATGATGCCCCATCATCGCATAGGCATGGCCGTCCACCATGACGATAGCTCGCACACTGGCAGATTTTGTCGGGAAGGCACAACATCCGCGGCAGTACGCTGCCGCCTCTAATCCGCGGCAGTACGCTGCCGCCTCTAATCCGCGGCAGTACGCTGCCGCCTCTGTTCTGCGGCAGTACGCTGCCGCCTCTGTACTGCGGCAGTACTCAGCGGTAAAGCTGTGAAAACGAGAAAGAAATGAACATTTATCGAGTTATCCACATTTTCGTGATTTTCTCCACAGTTGTGGAAAACCACAGAGCGGTTGTGGATAATTTTCCGGCAACCACGGCTTCCTGTGAGCCGTCCTTCCCCGCACATTCCTCCGAATTTGGTCCAATAACTTACCGCTCCCTCACGTAATTCGTGGTAGCTTGAATCTGAAGCACATGGCTTACGATGTGACGGCTGTGTGGAGAAGGAGGGAGATCACATGAGACTGTTGCTCATCACGATGCTGGCCGTTGCCTTGCTCGCCGCGGCCGGCACCGCCTACGGGTATCCGTCGCTGCTGGGCCCGACGGGCGAGGTTGTCGTGCCCACGGCGAATGTCGCCAACTTCGGGACGTTTCATCTGGCAGGCACCTTTTACAACACCGAAGATGACACCATCGTGTTGGACAACACACAAATTGCCCGCGGCACCTTCGGCCTGCTGCCCTTGCTCGAAGTAGGCGCGGCGTTCTGGCGGGCAGACCTCGATGGGGCGCGGATCGATACCATCAGCGCCAATGCCAAGTTGAAGCTGCCCATCAGCCTGATCGGCGGCACCACCGCGGTCGGCGCCATCCTCGCCAGGTCGGACGAGCCGGTCGGCAGTGACATCACCACCACCTATGCCTATCTCGTCAATACGCGCGGACTGCTCGGCATCCCCGGCGGCTCGCAGCCGTTCAAGCTCACGCTGGGCGCCAACTGGACGCGTTTCGAAGACGGCGAAAGCGTGGACGATATCCGCGGTTTTGCCGCGCTGCAGTTTGACGTTATGGAAATGTTGAGCCTGGCGGCGGAATACCAGATGGAAAGCGGTGACCTTGGCGATGCCGATCCCCTCACCTCGGTCATCGGGCGCCTGGGATTCGGCGGGAACTGGGCCGTCGAAGGGGGCGTCACCAATGCCGATCCCCTCACCGCCGGCTTCACCGCCACCGACGAGCACAACCTGTTCGTCAGCCTGATCTTCGGGTGGGGCGGGGAATAGCAGATCAGCTGCGGAAGGACGATTCACAGTCTGGAAGGGTGCGAGAGCCCCGCTCGAACATCGGCCGACGGTGGAACTGAAATTCTCAGTCTGGAAGGGTGCGAGAGCCCCGCCGGTGATAGGTAAGCTTACCAATACTCGGCGGGGCTCTCGCACCCTTCCAGGCTGTGAATGTGCCTTACACCGCCGGCCGATGTTCGAGCCGTTCCGCTCCGCCCTCCCTCATGCTATAATACCGCTGCCATGCACACTGCCGATTCGCCCCGGACCGAGCCACCGCCGCACCGTTTGCTGCGGTTGCTCGACCGCCACTGGTTCTACCTGGCGCTGGCCGCGTCCTTCGCCGTGGGGTGGCTGGCGCCGCCGCTGGGCAAGGCGATGGATACCATCGGCATGATGCCCTGGCTGGTCGCCTTCGCCTTTTTCCTCAACGGTCTCACCCTCTCCACCGAAAGCCTGGTCGGCGGGCTGCGCCAATGGCCGCTGTTTCTACTGGCCATGATCAACACCTTTCTGCTGCCGCTGCTGGTGGTGGTGCTGGCCTTCCACCTGCTCCCCGGGCAAGACACCGCGCTGGGCATCGGCTTCCTCATGCTAGCGGTGTTGCCCACCACGCTGGTCTCCGCGGTGGTGCTGACGCGCATCGCCGGCGGCAACGGCGCGGTGGCGCTGTATATCACCGTGCTCGCCAACCTGCTGGCCGTGCTGCTGGTGCCGCTGCTGATGCGGGTGGTGCTGGCCGGCGGCGGCGACCGGCAGATCGCGCTGTGGGGCACCGTGCTGAAGCTGGTCTACACCGTGCTGCTCCCCACCCTGGGCGGACAAATACTGCGGCTGGTCGCGCATCGCTGGGCCGACCGGCATCGCCGCATGCTGGGTATCGTCTCACAGGTGGCCATCCTGCTCTTCGTGGTGAACGGTATGGCCTCGCTGCCCCATGGCCAGCTTTCTCCGGCGGTGTGGGGCGGCGTGCTGCTGGCCGGCGTGCTGCTGCACGGATTGCTGCTGTTGACGGCGGAGGGCGGCGGCCGGCTGCTGAAAGCCGACCAGCCCACGCGCCGCGCCTTCTCCCTCAGCACCTCGGAAAAATCGCTGGCGGTGGCGGTGGCCCTGTCGAAACAGCTCTTCCCTCACCTCGGCGGGATGGTGCTCTTCCCGGCCATCGTGTATTATGTGGCGCAGTTGATCATCGATAATCTGCTCGCCTACCGCTGGGGCAGGAATTCGTAGGGTACGCCCTCCGTGGCGTTCCTATCCCCGCATTTCGAAACCGTGCGGATTCACGCAACCCGGAACGCCACGGAGAGCGTTCCCTACGAAAGACACAAAGGGGTTCTGTATGCCAGAGACAGTTCGTTCCCGTTTTCAACGCGTCATGGCGGGCGAGATGCCCGCGGACCGGCTGCCCATCATCGAGTGGGCGTCCTGGTGGAACCTGACGGTCGAGCGCTGGGAAGGCGAAGGCCTGCCCGCCGGACTCGGCAAGACCGGGGTGAAGCGCTACTTCGGGTTGGACACCGACCTGCAATTCTGGTATCCCGTCATGCGTGAAGGGGCCGTGCAGAAGGACCCTCGGCATGGTGGCTGCTGGATCGAGAACGAAGCGGAATACGACGCCTTGCTGCCCTTCCTTTATCCCGATCCGGTGCCCATCGACGAAGAGGCCTTGCGGGAGGCGGCGGCACTGCAGGCCAGCGGCGACGCGGTGGTGTGGATCTCGCTCAACGGTTTCTTCTGGTTCCCGCGCACCCTGCTCGGTATCGAACCGCACCTGTATGCCTTTTACGACCAGCCCGATCTCATGCACCGCATGAACCGCGACCTGGCCGACTACAACCTGCGTCTCATTGACGCCACCTGCCGGATCCTCACCCCCGACTTCATGACCTACGCCGAGGATATGTCGTATAACCACGGCCCGATGATCTCGAAGGACCTGTTCGACGAATTCATGGCGCCCTATTATCTGCGGGTCAACCCGGCGCTGAAAGAGCGCGGCGTGCACACCCTCATCGACAGCGACGGCGGCATCGAGCCCCTCATCCCCTGGTTCGAAGGCGTCGGCCTGGAAGGCATCCTCCCCCTTGAGCGCATGGCCGGCGTGGACGTGAACCGCATCCGCGCCAACCACCCCAAGTGGAAGATGATCGGCGGCTACGACAAAACCGTGATGCACCTGGGCGAGGAGCGCATGCGCCAGGAATTCGATCGCCTCCTCCCCGCCATGCGCACCGGCTACTTCATCCCCTCCGTCGACCACCAGACCCCGCCCGGCGTGTCGATGGAGGATTATTACCTGTACCTGCGGCTGCTGAAAGAGTATGCGGAGAAAGCTTGCCAGTAAGAGCCTGAAAGGCTCAAATTCGCCAGCCCAGGGCAACGCCCTGGGCTGGCGAATGGCAGTCTTTCAGGTGCTTATTTCCCGCCCCGCTCCCGCTTCTTCTGCAACAGCGTTCCCACCGTCCCGCTGGAGATCTTCGGCTTCTCCGGCTCAGGCTCGGGTGCCGGGGCAACTTCGGGTTCGGTTCCCTGCAGTAGCGACGGCTCCGGTTCTTGCGGGCGGAAGTCCTCTTGCTTGCGGTCGCGCATAGCGCGCAGGGAGCCGGCCAGCGAGGCGCTTTCCTTCGGCTGGCGGGTTTGCTCTTTCGTGTTCAGCAGCGTGCCCAGCACCGGGGCGTGTTCCGCCTCCGGCGTCTCGCCCGCGCGGCGGCGGCGGGGCAGGCGGCGCAGGATGGCGTTGCGCGCCAGCGCGAAGATCTCGTCCCACGGCATCAGCACGCGGCGTATCGCCACGTCGATGAGGAAGAGGATGGAGGCGATCAGCGCCAGCAGCGGCCACAGATCGTGCAGACTGCGCGAGCCGAAGCGCATCTTGCCGAAGATATCCTTCGCCGGCGGGTTCTCCACCCCGCCCGTCTGCTCGACGATCTTCGACATCAGCGGCGCGTTGGGCTGCACCGTCTGGTATTCCGGCGAATAGGGGATGACCAGCGTGGACATCTGCATCGCCTTCGTCTCGTTGCCTTCCTTCTCCACCACGGTGACGGCGTAGGTGCCGATCCCCCGCGCGTCGAAGGCGCCTTCGTAGTGCCCGGGCGCCGTCTGCTCCAGGGCGACCGTCTCCTCGGATGCTTCGTGCCCCTCCGGCTCGTCCGGGTCGATGTGCGAGATGCGCGCCTGCAGATCGAGCAGGTTGCGGAACTCGCCGTCCTGGGTGACCGCGTCCACGGTGATTGTCGCCTTGCCGCCCTCCTCGGTCAGCATCGTCTGCAGGTTCGCCTTGTAGGTCGGCCGCAGCGTCCAGCGCAGCGCCTTCGTCCAGAACGGCGCATATTCATCCCACGTTACCCAGGGCGCGCCCCAGTGCTGCGAGGCGTCGGAGGTGAAGGCCACCGTGTGCCCCAGTCCGTATTGCCAGGCCGCCAGCACCGGGTCGTTCTCCTGCCCCGTCAGCGGCACGCTCACGCTGGGCGACTCCTTGGCGCTGGTGATGTTGAAGCCCAGCAGGTACGGCGCGGTGCCCCAGGCGATGTCGCGCGCAGTCTGGTGGCCGGCGTCGGCCGTCGCGTGCACCAGGAAGGGTTTTTCGTAAATGGGTGGCTTGGTCACGCTCTGCTGGTCGCGCACCAGGTAGCGCGGCAGGTCCTCCGGCGTGCGGATGGTGAACGACTGCCCGTGGCCCAGGCTGGCGATGCGCGCCATGAATTTGCTGGCCGGCGGGCCGTCGATGCCGGTGGCAATAGTGGAGACCGTCACCCCCATGCCGCGGATCTTCGCCATCACCGGGGCCAGGGTCGCATCGGATTCCATGGCGTCGCCGTCCCCGATGAGCATGATATGCCGCACCGAGGCATCCGTCGCCGCCAGCCGCTTGGCCGCCTCCAACAGGTAGGGTGAATAGGTGGGCGGGTCGCCCAGGTCCTGCATGGCGTCCAGCTTGCTCTTCAGCGCGCCTCTGTTCGCCGCGGACTGCAGGGGGATTTCCCAGCTCATGCCGCGAGTGCTGTTGACGGTGCCGCCCCAGCCCACCCAGTCGTTGCACCCCAGCACGCCGAGCTGGTCGATGGGTTCCAGCAGGTCCACGCACGCCTTGGCCGCGTCGATCGAGGTATTGGTGATCTGCATGATCTCCAGGTTCTCGATGACCAGCGCGATGGCCAGCGCCGGCATGATCTTCTTCTTCCGGATGTCCATGCTGACCGGCAGCACATCCTCGATGGGCGTGTGAAAATACCCGCCGGCGCCGAAGCTCTCCTCGCCGCCCACCATGGCGAAACCCATGCCGGTGTCGCGCACCGCGCTGCGGATCACCGCCATCTGCGCGGAGGACATCCGCCAGGACGGCACGTTGGCGAAGACGATGCTGTCGTAACGGGTACATTCCGCCAGGTTGGCGGGAATGCGGTCCGCCCCGGCCAGCTCCACGTCGATATCGTGCGCGCGCAGCGTGCTCGCCAACAGTTCCCCCTCGCCGGGCGCACCTTCGACAATCAGCATGGTCGGCTTGCCGGAGACGCGGGCGTAGGCGTAGGCCACGTTGTTATCCGGCACGGTGTCCTGGCTGGCCGGCACGTCGAGGACGGCGCGGTAGTGGTAGAGCCCGGCGTTCGGCGCCGACTGCTCGAAGGCGATCACCGTCTTCCCCGGCTTCAGGTGCACCTTGCGCGCCTCCACCGGCTGGTTGTTGCGGTACAGCGTGATGGTGCCGTCCGTCTCCTGGATCGACTCCGCCAGCACGTTCACCTGGAAAGGCGCGCCCTGCCGCACCTCCGGCGGGTTCTCCACGCGCAGCAGCAGCGCCTCGCCGCGTGAGGTGTCGCGCGCCAACGGCACCACCGAGATGCGCACATCGTTTGTCTTCGCCAGCTCCGACTGGTCCAGCGCATTGCCCAGGTTCTCGTTGCCGTCGGTGAAGAGGACGACCTGCTTGCCGGCCTCCTGCGGGAAACTGGCCATGGCAAGCTGGATGCCGGCGGCGATATCCGTGCGCGAGGAGCTGGGGATGGAGTAGATGCCGCGGAGGTTCTTCAACGCCTGGTAATCGTCGGTGTCGTGGTCGAGCTGCGCATCGCCGCCGAAGACCACCAGTGCCGCGCGGTCGGTGGGCTTCATCTTCTTCACGGCTTCGCGGATGTAATCCAGCGCCTGGGTGCGCAAGGTGGAGGCGACACTGTCGGAGACGTCGACGACGAAGACGGTGCACAGCGTGGTGGTGGGGCGCACGAACTGGATGCCCGCCAGCGCCAGCACCAGCAGCGTCAGCAGCACCCCGCGGAAGCCCGCCGCCAGGCGCCCGCGCACCCGGCCCAGCTCCGCCAGGCTATTTCGCAGCACCCACCAGGTATACACCCACGCCAGCGGGAGCAGCAATAAGTATTGAGGGTGAGAGAAACGGATCACGTCGTCGCCCTTCCACTGGGCTATCTTCTATAGCATATTCTATCTTGGCGGATCGGGAAAGAGGGCCGGCGGAATTTTCGGACTGGTATAGCTAAAATCACCACTCAGGGACTGTCCCGACTCAGCGGAACCAGATGCGGTCACCTTCCTCATTTACTTTGATGATAAGCAGCGGGACTGTCCCCTTGCATGAGGAAGCTTATCTATACAAGGGGACAGTCCCGCTGGTTATCTCGCAGGCGTTGAATGAGAGAAACGGGCTCGGGTTCCGCTGAGTCGGGACAGTCCCTGAGCGGGTCGCCTCCTTCCAGACTGCGAGTCTCACTTCCGCCGCTGACCGAGATAGCGTATGACTGTAAGTATGGATCTCTTATTTCATGGTATACTGGCGCAAGAAGTCACTCACTCCCGCGGGTGGCTGGAAGGTGCATGATGTTTTCTCCGGAGCAACAACGGTTTCTGCTGCAGCTTGCGCGCAAGTCGGTCACCACGGCGGTCACCGACGGCTCACTGCTCTCATTAACAGAGGTGGACGACGCCTTTCGTCCCGAGCTGGGCGTGTTCGTCACGCTGACGAAGTTCGGCCAACTGCGCGGCTGCATCGGCTTCCCCGAGCCCGCGCTGCCGCTCTTCCAGGCCGTCATCCACAGCGCCGCCTCCGCCGCGCTGCAGGACCCGCGCTTCCCGCCGGTGGCCCCGGTCGAGCTGGACGACCTGCACATCGAAATCTCCGTGCTCTCCCCGCTGCAGCCGGCGACGGCGGAGGAAGTGGAAGTGGGCACGCACGGCCTGGTGATTGAGCATGGCCGCGCCCGCGGCCTGCTGCTGCCGCAAGTGCCCGTCGAGTGGGGCTGGGACCACGACGAATTCCTCGCCCACACCTGCCGCAAAGCCGGCCTCCACCCCACCGCCTGGCAAGAAGGCGCCAACCTGTTCACCTTCACCGCGGAAGTCTTTTCGGAAGAGATGCTGCGAGAAGAAGCAGGGGCGTAAAAGCGAGGCCCTGAAAGGGCCACGGAATTTAGCCCAGGGTTGCGACCCTGGGCTAAATTCCGTAGCCCTTTCAGGGCCTGATACCTCTATATCACGTCCAGCATCCGCTGAATGCACTGCCGCGCCTTCCCCGCAATCTCGTCCGGAATCTCCACCTGGTACTGCATATCCTGCAGCGACCACAGCACCTTCTCGATGGTGGTCTTCTTCATGTTCGGGCAGACCATCGTCGGCCGAATGAGGTAAAACGCCTTCTCCGGGTTTTCCTTGCGCAGGCGGTGCTGCAGGCCTTCTTCGGTGACCATGATGAATGCCGTCGCCGGGCTCTCGTGCGCCATGCGCAGCATGCCGCCGGTGCTCAGCACGTAATCCGCCAGCGCCGTCACCTCCGGGCTGCACTCCGGGTGCACCATCGTCAGCGCCTCCGGGTGTTCCGCCTTCGCCGCCAGCACGTGGTCGGTCAGCACGCGGTCGTGCGTGGGGCAATACCCCGGCCACAGGATCAGCTTCTTCTCCGTCTGCGTCTGCACCCACGCGCCCAGGTTGCGGTCAGGCACGAAGATGATCTCCTCGTCCGGCAGGCTGTTGACCACCTTCGCCGCGTTCGCCGACGTGCACGAGATCTCGCACTCCGCCTTCACCGCCGCCGAGGTATTCACGTAGCACACCACCGGCACCCCCGGGTGCTGCGCCTTCAGCGCGCGCAGCGGCTCCGGCTCCACCATGTCGGACATCGGGCACCCCGCGCCCTTCTCCGGCAGCAGCACCGTCTTCCCCGGCGACAGCAGCTTGGCCGTCTCCGCCATGAAGTGCACGCTGCAGAAGACGATAACGTCCACATCCGTGACCTTGGACGCCTTAATGCTCAGTTCCAATGAATCGCCCACGAAGTCGGCGATGTCCTGCACCTCCGGCCGCTGGTAATTGTGCGACAGGATGATGGCATTGCGCTCTGTGCGAAGACGGTTGATCTCCGCGATGATATCCGGATTTACTTCACGTGACATAGGTTTTACCTCGGACCTTTATTGTAGCGAGTTTCGGTGATCGACAACAAGCCGGCGGTGGAAGGCACATTCACAGTCTGGAAGGGAGCGAGAGCCCCGCTCGTATTCAGGCAAGCTTACCTGTCATCGGGCGGGGCTCTCGCACCCTTCCAGACTGTGAATGTGCCTTCCGCACCTTACCGAAAGTCCATTCACCGCATGTCCACCACCGTCACCTTCGCCGGCAGTTGCCCGGCAGTGAGCAGGTTCGCAAGCTCCTGCGCCTCTTTCTCGGCGAAATTCCCCTCGATGATACCGTTGCCGCTGATCGCCGCCTTGATGACGGGAGCCATGAGAATTTTCCCGTCAAGCACAACAAGCATCGTTTCATCTATATTCCCGGCGGTGATGATACGCAGCCGTTCTGCCCCCTGCCTGGTAGCTTCGAAAGCGATGGCTGGTGCGCCATTACTGGCGACGGTATACTGGAACTTCGCCAGGGTATTGTTGTCGAGTACAAAGTATCCGTTATGAAGAGCCTCGTCGGCCGGGATGGGCTTGCCGTTCCGCATAGCCGTCACCGTCCCGTTGTCATCGACATCGACAGTGATCTCCTTCGGCAGCAACCAGAGTTCCAACCGCGCGGAGGTGGTCAACGCTTTCATCTCCCGATCGCCGATCGCCCGACGCGGTGTGATCTTAAGCTGGCCGTCATCCGCCAGTTCCACCGTCGACTTGATCCCCATATTCTTCAGGCGCGCCGTCAGCACATCCCCAACCACCCGCTGCAGGTTCTGTTCGGCGGGATGAAAGGCCATCTCGGCGGTGGGTGCGGTAAAGCTGCCTTTGCCGAAGGTCTTCTCCATGGCGAGGGTCGTGGCCGCCAGATGCTTCTCCGCTGTGGCAAGATCCTTTGCTTCGGTGCGGATTCTGACGGAATCGTCCAGGACAATGATCTGCGGGGGTGTTGCTGCAAAGATGGGGTCGTCAGCAAGCTGTTTATAAAGCGCCGCCTGTTTTGCGCTCACCGCATCAGTGCCCGTCAGCGGTTTCTTCAACATGAACGTCGCTCGGACATACGGCTGAACCTGCACCGTCACCAGCTGCTGCTCCTTCCCACAGCCGACCAGCCACGGCAGCACCAACAACAAGAGAAGAAACACCAGGGCGCGCATCGTTCCTCGAAGCATGACAAGCCTCCTGTCAGAATTATACTGCTGATATTTTAGCATACAAATAAACCGCCGACAAGTACGTCTCTTTCTCTTTCTCTTACTCTTTCTCCCCAGCATACAGAGGCGAGCGGTGGAAAAGACCAGATAAAGCCACCATATCACTATCCGCTCTTTCGATTTTTTATTGGAATTATGCTACCATACATCCCGTATCCCCTTTCCCGAGGTGACACCATGGGCGCAATCGTAAACCGCGATGAAATTCGCCTGGCCATGCTGGGCATGGTGGACGGCAACGGCCACCCCTACTCCTGGAGCGCCATGTTCAATGGCTACGACCCCGACGAGATGGCGAAGTGCCCCTTTGCCGGCATCCCCGTCTACCTGAACAAGGAGCCGAAGGAGACGCTGCGCATTCCCGGCGCGCGGGTGACCCACGTGTGGACCGACGATCCCGCCGATGCCCCGCTGGTGGCGAAGGCGTCACTGATCGACCACGTGGCAGCGAGGCCGGAGGACGTCATCGGCCAGGTGGACGCGGTGATCGTTGCCACCGACAAGGGACACGAGCACGTCGAGCGCTGCCGGCCGTTCATCGAGGCGGGGCTGCCCATCTTCGTGGACAAGCCGCTGGTGGACAATGAAGCCGACCTGCAGACCTTCCACCGCTGGGTGCAGGAAGGCAAGGCCATCCTCTCCTCGAGCTGCATGCGCTACGCCAAGGAGTTCATGCCCTACCGCATCTCCACCAATGAGTTCGGCACGCTGCGCTACGCCGGCATCACCATGGCGAAGACCTGGGAGCGCTACGGCATCCACGCCATGGAGGGGCTCTACCCCATCCTCGGCCCCGGCTTCCTCTCCGTGCGCAACACCGGCACCATTGACCGCAATATCGTGCACATGAAGCACCGCCGCGGGGTGGACGTGCTCGCCATCGTCACCGCCGATCTCTACGGCGCCTTTGGCGTGCTGTCGCTGGCCGGCACCGCCGGCCACGCGGAGATCGCCTTCAGCGACACCTTCTACTCCTTCCAGACCCAGCTCAAGTCCTTCATCGGCTACCTGCGCACCGGCGACCGCCCCTTCCCGTGGGCGGAAACGGAAGAGCTGATGCAGATCATCATCGCCGGCATTCGCAGCCGTGAAGAAGGCGGGCGCGAGGTGATGCTGGAGGAGATCAAGGTGGAAGCCTGAGCAACGGTTTGGGCAACAGCCAATATAAGTCCCATATGTCCTATAAGTCCTATCCTCTATAGAATCCGTGCAAGAAACGGAGCAAAATCCATGCGCTTGACCCCCTGCATCCTCGGCACCGCCTGCGTGCCCTGGAACGAAGATTACACGCTGGCGGAGGGGATCTTCCGCCGCCAGGTGCGCCACCTGCTGTCGGTGGGGTTCGAGAACCTGTATGTCTTCGGCACGGCGGGCGAGGGGCATGCGGTCACCGAGGCGCAGTTCCGGCAGATCGCGGAGGTCTTCTTCGAGGAGATGCGCGCCAGCGCCGGCATGAGCCAGCTTGGCATCATCGGCCTTTCCGTGCCGCAGGTGAAGGCGCGCATCGAGGTGGGGCTGGAGATCGGCTACCGCACCTTCCAGCTCTCGCTGCCTTCCTGGGGCTCGCTCAATGACCGCGAGCTGCATACATTCTTTGATGAGATCCTCGGCGCCTACCCGCAGGCGCAGTTTCTGCATTACAACATCAGCCGCGGCCTGCGTGTGCTTTCCGGTCGCGAGTTGGCGCGGATCGCCGCCGATCACCCGAACCTGGTAGCCACCAAGTCGGGGAGCCAGTCCATCGCAAACGACCTGGGCCTGATGACCGGCGCCCCGGAGTTATGTCACTTCTTCACCGAGCAGGATTACGCCTTCGCCAGCCGCTACGGCGCATGCGGATTGCTGGCTTCCATCAGCACCATCAACCCCGCCCGCACGCGGGAGCTGTTCGACGCCGGGCAGCGCAAGGACGAGGAGGCGCTCACCCGCCTCAGTATCAAGTTGTATCAGATTCTCCAGGTGCTGTTTACCTGCACCGCCTCCGGTCAGCACATGGACGGGGCCTACGACAAGCTCTACTGCAAAATTGCCGATCCTGATTTCCCGCTGCGACTGCTGCCGCCATATCAAAGTTCTACCGACGAGGAGTGGCAAGCATTCGTGGAGAAGTTACGTTCCATCGATCCAGCCTGGGTGGGAGAAAAGGCAAAAGCTGATGTTTAATTTAACCGGTAAAGTCGCCCTCGCCGTTGGCGGCGCGGGGTATCTGATGCGCCCGGCCTGCCGCGGGCTGGCCGAGCAGGGGGCGCACGTCATTGTCGCCGATATCAACGCCGAAAAGATCGATACGGCCCTGGCGGAGATTCGCGCCGCCGTGCCGGGGGCCAGCGTCTCCGGCGCGGTGGTCAATGCCTGCGACGAAGCGGCGGTCCGCCAGGCGGTGGATGACGCGGTGGCCCAATACGGCGGCCTGCATATCTCCGTCTGTGCCACCTGGAGCTACCTGGGCAGCCGCACGGTCGAGGAGATCACGGCGAAAGAGTTTTACGATACGGTGGGCGAGAACGTCACCGGCGCCTTGAACGTCGCCCGCGAATCGGCGCGGGTGATGGCGGACGGCGGCAGCATCATCCTCTTCGCCTCCATGTACGGCCAGGTGGCGCCCGACCCGCGCGTGTATATCCCGCCGATGAAGCCCAACCCCATCGAATACGGCGTGGCGAAGGCCGGCATCATCCAGATGGCAAAATACCTGGCGGCATCCTGGGGACCGCGCAACATCCGCGTCAACGCCATCGCCCCTGGGCCCTTCCCCTTCCCCTCCACGCAGGAGGAGGAGCCGGACTTCACCGCCCGGCTGGCGGCGAAGACGATGCTGGACCGCGTCGGCCGCCAGGACGAGATCGCCGGCACGGTGATCTACCTCGCCTCCGACGACGCCTCCTACGTCACCGGACAAACCATATCAGTAAACGGCGGCTGGACCGCCTGGTAAATATTGGAGCGCGGACCTCTGAGTCCGCGCGTGGCCGCAGACAACTCGCGCGGACTCAGAGGTCCGCGCTCCGACTGAAAGAGGTAACCAATGGCTGAGATGAAGATGCGCCCGAGCCGGATGCTGCGGAAGCTGCGGGCGGGCGAAGTGGCGATCATGGCCAAGCTGAACACCGCCGACGCGCGGGTGACGGAGATCGCCGCGCAGGCGGGCTTCGACGGCCTGTGGGTCTGCCTGGAGCACGTGCCGAACAGCATCGAGTCCATCGAGCGGCAGGTCATGGTCGGCAAGGCCTACGACGTCGATACCGTGGTGCGCGTGTCGCGCGGCAGCTACAGCGATTACATCCGCCCGCTGGAGATGGACGCCGCCGGCATCATCGTGCCGCACATCATGAGCCTGGCGGACGCGCAATGGGTGGCGCGCACCACGCGCTTCCATCCCATCGGCCGGCGCCCGGTGGACGGCGGCAACGCGGACGGCGCCTATTGCGGCATCGAATTCAACGAATACCTGCGCCAGGCCAACGAGCAGCGCTTCGTCTGCATCCAGATCGAGGACCCGGAGCCGCTGGACGAGCTGGAAGCGATCGTCGCCGTGGAAGGCATCGACATGATCTTCTTCGGCCCCGGCGACTTCAGCCACGGCATCGGCGCCCCCGGCCAGTGGGACCACCCCCTCATCGACCAGACCCGCCGCCGCATCGCCGAGCTCTGCCAGAAGCACGGCAAATACGCCGCCACCGTCGGCGGCCCCGGCAACCTGCAAGAGCTGATCGACATGGGCTACACCATGCTGAACATGTGCGCCGACGTCATCGGCCTCTTCAATTATTTCCACGGCATCGCCGCCGACGTCCGCAAGGTCATTCCCGACTTCGGCCTGGAGGCCGAAACCGGCGGGATTTACGGACGGAAATAGAAAAGGTGTGGAAAGCACATTCTCAGTCTGGAAGGGTGCGAGAGCCCCGCTCGAATCTAGGAAGGCTTCCCTATTATCGGCGGGGCTCTCGCCTCCTTCCAGACTGAGAATCGACTTTCCACCGCTTGCCAATCAAGGGTTATTCTTATGTCACAATCAACCATGCCACAACTCGCCGACATCACCTTCGCCGGCGCCAATAATACCATCACCCTTTCCCCGCGGCAGGGCGGGCGGGTGATCTCGTGGACTCATGCCGGGTCGGACGAGCTGGTCTTTCCGCTGCAGAACCTGGAAGGCGGGCTGCTGCGAGTGATGTTCGCGGAGGAGCGGTATCCCGGGGCGAGCTACGTGACGCCGCACCTGGTGCTGGAGCACGAGCAGACAGCGACTGGTTTCCGCGTGCGGCTGCGGCATTTCTGGAACACCACCAATGCGTTGCTGCGGCTGATGGGGTGGCCAGAGAAGGTCAATCCGCTTTACCTGGACGGGCTGCTGCTCGATAAGACGCTGGTCTTTGACGACGCGCGATCGCTGTTCACCATTGAGCTGATCATCACCAACTTGTCCGGCCAGCGGAAGATCTTCACCCCCTGGCTGCACAGCGCCTTCTCGGCTTGGACAAACGATTGCTTTGTGGCGGAGGACGGCCAGACAGTCAAATATGAAAACCGGCATATTTACTGGGGCTCGCATACGCTGGATGGCGTGGGGCAGGCGCGGCTGGTGCAGACGGGGGAAGGGTTGAGCCACGTGCTGGGCGCCTCCGCCGACATGCTGGCCGGGTTGGCCGCCTACTGGCCGCCGGAGATCAACCAGGGGTGCACGGAGCTGCGCTATGCCCAGGTGCGGCTGCAGCCGGGCGAGCGCTGGCGGGCAAATGCCTTCCTGGCGGTGGCCGAGGACTGGCAGACGTGGGCGGCGGATGCCCCCTGCGCGCTGTCGGCGGGCATCGAGACGGCCGGCGAGACGGATTTCGACCCCGCCTCCCTGCTGCCGCTGCTGGCCGAGTGGGCGCTGCCGGAGGAGCGCGAGCGCGGGCTGATGACCTTCTCCTTCCTCGACAAGGGACCCTTCACCTCGCTCTCCCGCTTCACGCCGGCGAACCTGTTCGGCGGGTTCCACGCTGACAGTGACGGCGCCTCCTCCTCGGTGAAGCTCTTCGCCTTGGGCGATGTGAACGTGCAAGCCGCAGTGACCGCCGGCGACGGCTGGAGCCTGACCACCACACCGCCTGCCCCCGGTCGGCTGGGTGAGGTCACGCTGCACGCCCCGGCGGACCTGGCGGGCAAAGAGGCGGTCAGCGTGAAGCTACTGGACAGCGGCAAGGAGCTGGCCACCCTGACCGTGCCGGAAGAGGCGGCCGTCGAGCCGGCCTATCCGTATGCGGTGAAACAGTATTCCACTTTCCTGGAAGAGCGCTTCCGAGATCTGCACGGCCCCTTTACCGGCAGCACGAAGGCAGAGCTGGACGTCTGGCTGCAGCGGCTGCGCGACCGGCACTGGAAATGGCTGCACGACAACATCAGCGGCGAGTGCGAGATTGCGCCGCGGCTGGTGGAACGCCAGGTGGGCGACACCTGCGTGCGCGACAAGGTGCTGGTGCAGACCGAGCCCGGACTGTGGATGCCCGCCTACGTCATCTACCCGAAGCGGAAGCCGGCGAAGATGCCCGCCATTATCTTCACCCCCGGCAGCGGCCCCGGCAAGATGGACATGGCGCCGGACGACCGGGTATCCGATTACCAGATCGCCGCCGATCCGGTCAACGGCATGGAATACGCCTACCTGGCATACCGGCTGGCGGTGGAGATGCAGTGCCTGCTCTTCGTCCCCGACCAGCGCGGCTGGGGCGAGCAGGCGGAGACCAACCTGCCGCAGATGAGCCTCCGCACCCGGCGCGCCGGCTTCAATTACCACGCCCAGCGCATGTGGGACCATATCCGCTATGTCGATTACCTTTGCTCGCGCCCGGATGTCGACACCGCGCGCATCGGCTGCTTCGGCGCCAGCGGCGGCGGGCTGGCCACCATCTACGCCGCCGGCATCGACGAGCGCATCACCGCGGCGATCATCAGCAGCAGCAACGAAGAGCTGCCGAACGTGCCGGAGGATTTCTTCTACAACATGTGGGCGGACGAGTCGGCTTACATACACCCCGGCGTCGGTCTGCCGGCGCCCTCCGCCTTCACCTGCGCCATCACCATCCCGCGCCCGCTGTGGATCATCGACGGCGTGCGGGACGAATGCGTCGCCGACCCGCGCGACCCGCGGGCAGAGGAGAAATGGGCCGCCTGGCGCCAGCGCGCCGATGCCGGCCGCGCGGAGATCGCCCGCCTTTACCAAATCGCCGGCATCCCCGAGCGCTTTGAAGCCACCTGGTTCGATGGCACCCACTGCGGCGGCATGAACTTCGGCAACGTATCGGGATGGTTCAAGCGCTGGTTCGCGTGACATATCCTGGGATCGCAGGCGTCCCGCGCCTGCCTGGAGGGTAAGCCTTCCTAGAAGGGCAGGCGCGGGACGCCTGCGATCCCAGGTGTTTCACGTGAAACATGTGGAATGGTTCTCAATCTGTAACCATGCTGTTTCTAATGAGGCTTACACTAACAGGATAGCCCATTCGTTTCTGCTTTCGCCTTGCCAATCTGCCATACGGATATTACTATTAAGAAAAATCTAACCAGAATATATCCCGTCGTATAAATGGCCTATGCTCCCAGGGTGAAAGAGGCGACCGGTGCAATCACAGGCGGCAACTCAGGGGTGGCATGATCCCGCGCAATTAATGCAGGAAGCAATGGCGCTCTTTGAAGAACAGGCTGCCGAACCGCGGGCTGACGAAGCCACCGCGGAGAGGGCGATCCGCCGCGCCCACGAGATGGTCAGCCCCAACCTGTATGTGATCGAACAGTTGAAGCAAGCCGGCCTGGAGCCCGATTACGCCGGCCTCTTCCGCAAAGACCACGACGAGAAGGTGGCCGCGCTGGTCTTTCTCACCAAGCACAAGTTGCTGGACATCGAGCAGTCCGCCGAGCAATCCCGCGACACCGAAGACGCCCGCCGCGATCTCTCCACCTACGTCGAAGTGCTGTTCAAGCTGCAGGCACTGGACGCGCTGAAGATCTTTTACGACTTCGCCACCCAGCAGCAGAATAGCCGCGTGCCCTGGCTGTGGCGCAACGTGGTCGCGCGCTGCCTGTACCTGATGGCCATCATGACCGAAGCGCGCCAGCAGGTGCTTGCCTTTCTCAAAGACCGTCCCGATGCGCGGCGCATGGTCGATGCGCTGCTGCAGACGACGGCGAAGGAGATCGGCGACGTCCTGCGCCTGCTGGTCAACGATTACAACACGACGCTGCAGTCGCCCGGCCAGGCCCTTCCACAATCTGCGCCGGAGCCCTATGTGGAGATCGCCCGGCAATACGAGCACGAGGCGCCGGTCGGGCTCGCCTCCGGATTTTCCTCGCTCCTCACCGCGCAGGACCGCATTCACCAGGCGGCAAGCCAGGGCGATCTCTCCTCGCTGGTGAACTGGATCACCCAGGGGTCGCCGGCCGCCATGCAGACGGCGTTCCGCCAGGCGACGTCGGTGCTGTCGGTGCCGCAATACGTGTCGCTACTCGGTGCCATCCTCGAGCAGCCGGAGCTGGACCCGCGCCGCATGACACTGGCGGTGATGGAGCTGGGCGCGGTGAACCGCGCCGCCAATACCCAGGGCGGCCTGCCCGCCGTCAACAAAATTCTCACCGAGCTGGCCATCCGGGTGAAGCCGGACGTGAATGCGGTAGGTCAACTGGCGGTGCGCGAGCTGATGGAGACCCGCGCAATGCTGGAGATCCAGCAGGTGCTGGAGAAGACACCGGACCTGGCGGTGGCCGGAGAGATAATCACCCTGCTGGCGGACCAGCACCGGCTGCCGCTGGCGGAAGCGGCGGTGAAGAACCGCCCGCAGTTGGAGCCGGCCGTGCGCGCGGCGCGCCGGCGCTACATCGAGCTGCAGGAGCTGGTCGACTCCGCCTGCGCCTGTTCCTCGGAGGAGCTGGCCGCCATCTACCTGGCGCAACTGAAAGCGCGCCACGCCAAAACCGAGCTGGAACAGATCAGCCAGTTGCAGAACCACGCCAGCCGCCTGGCACTGCAGTATCTGAACGAGCTGCGCCCCGAGCTGTCACTCGCACGACGGCAATACTAGTATCGGGGACAGTTCCCGAAACCCGCTCAACTGTCGCGTTTTCTCCCCGTGTACCCCGCATTCCCCTCCCGCGCCACGGTTATATAGATCTACGGCAATACCGGCAGCGGGAGAGAGGCAATGACGTCAGTACCTTTTGATGACAACTCGGCGGCATGTGACGTGAACGAAGCGGATCGCGGATTCGGCCGGTGTCTGACGCGGAAGGAGCAGGGGATCGAGGTGGCGATCTTCCTGCTGCTGATCGTCCCCAGCATGGTGCTGTCCTATTTCATCACCCAGCAGGGGGGCGGGGAGAGCTTCGCCATCCTGGCCGGCGCGACGATCATCCGCGACCTGGCGCTGGTCGCTCTCATCCTCTTCTTCCTGTGGCGCAACGGCGAGGATCCCGTGCGCATCGGGTGGACCTCCCGGCACATCTGGGCCGACATCGGGCTGGGGCTGCTGCTCTTTCTGCCGGTGCTTTATGCCGCGTCGCTGCTCGGCGCCATCTTGCAGCGGATGGGGCTCTCCGGCCCGTCGTCGTCGGCGATGGAGGCGCTGCTCCCGCACACGCCGGCGCAGTTCGCGCTGGCCATTCTGCTGGTCATCGTGGTGGCCATCTCCGAGGAGTTCATCTTCCGCGGCTACCTGATCCGCCGCTTCGCCTCCTCGACCGGCAGCCTGGCGTTGGCCATCATTCTCGCCACCGTCATCTTCGCCTTCGGCCACGGCTATGAGGGCACCGCGGGGGTGATCACCGTCGGCTTCATCGGCCTGATCTACGCCCTGGTCTTCGTTTGGCGCGGCAGCCTGTTGGCGCCGGTGGTGATGCACCTGCTGCAGGACTTCATCGGTATCGTGGCGTTGCCGTATCTCACGCACCGGTAGATGATTGGAAGGATGGAAGGGTGGAAGAGTGGGAGAGTGGGATTGCTCGGTTCGGTGGGCGAGTAGGCCCACCGAACCGGGCAATTCCATCCTTCCATCCTTCCATCCTTCCATCCTTTCATCCTTCCAACGTCTACGGCGTTGATCGCAGCCTGATGCCCACTTCCCAGCCGATCATGTCGATGGCGGGGGTGATGGTGGTATCTTCGGCGGTCTCCTCGGGGATGCCGGGCTCGCCGCTGTAGATGGTGCGGTTCTGATCCAGCGTCAAATAGGCCAGGTAATCATAGCCGCTGGGTCCGAACCCGTCATACTCCTTGATATACCCGGCGTCCTGCGGCGGGATGGTCAGGTCCTTCATGGTGATCCAGTTCACCTGAATCGTACTCGGCAACGGGTCGCCCGTTGGCACCAGGTCACGCGCGTCGATCTCCAGCACGATGGTGTTGTTGTTCTGCACCTCGCCGCGGAAGGGTTGGCCGATGGGCTGGCCGTTGCGGAACTCCTGGAAGGACCCGCCATTGAACATGACGTAAAACGGCGGCTCCTGGATGGGATCGTCCGGCCCCAGCCCGGAGATGGTGCCCCAGCCGTTGCCCAGCTCGGGACCGGTCACCACCGGCACCGGGCCCGTCACATTGGTCGGATCGGTACCCACGGCGAAGAAGTAGTAATACGCCGGGTTGTAATCGCCGTTCAGCGTGATCTGTGTGGTGATCGTCACCGGCGGAATATCGTTCGGCCCCTGGTTCGAGGGATAACGCGCACACCCCGCCAGGAGAAGGATGACAATCAAAATGCTACTTCCTAACAGCAACCGGCGCATGATTACTCCAATCTGGCAGCGGGAACAAGGAATCTTGTTCCATTGAACCGTATTATAAACACAATGTCGAAAAAGACGCCAACGCTCACAGAGCAGCAAACCGCAAAGACGTTCAACCCGCTCGGCTTCCGCTGGCTCCTGCCGGTGGGAGGCCTCGCGCTGGCGCTGGGCTTCCCCAACGACCTGCTGCCGGGCCGCGCGGGCGACCGGCCGTTCTTCCTGGTGGCGTGGGTCGCGCTGATTCCGCTGCTGTGGGCGATCCAGGTGCTGCCGGCGAAGACGCGGTACTGGGCCGCGTTCTTATACGGCGTTGGATTCGCAGTCTGCACCGTCGCCTGGGTGCGCCTTTTCGGATATATACCCTGGATTTTGCTCGCGCTAGCCTATTTCGCCATCTTTTTTCCGCTCGCATTGTTTCTTGCCGACCGGCTGGCCCCCCGGCGCCTGCTGCCGCTGGGGTTCGCGCTGGCCTTCACCGGGCTGGAGTGGGTGCGCGGGCAGGGCATGTTCGGCTTCCCGTGGTCGGAGCTGGGCAGCAGCCAGGTGGAAGGCGTCACCGCGCGCATCGCCTCCGTGGGCGGCATCCCGCTGATCACCTTCCTGCTGCTCTGGGTCACCGGCGCGGCCGTGCAGGCCGTGCGGGAGCGGCGGGCGGCGCCGCGCTGGCAATTGCCAGCGAGCGTGGCTGCGCTGGCGGTGTGCCTGCTGGCTGGCTACTGGCAATCGCGGGCAGCCAACGCGCGCTGGGAGGCCGGAAAGCCGCGGCTGCGGGTGGCGGTGGTGCAGCCCAACGTGCTGCGCGGGCTGACGCCGGAGGACCTGCAGGTCGCGCCCTCGTGGGAGGAGCTGCAGCGCCGCACGAATACGCTGATCGAGCTGTCCGACCAGGGCGCCCGCGAACCGCTGCCGCCGGGGATGCATCAGTTAACCGTCTGGCCGGAGAGCGCGATGCGGAACGGGCCGTATGATGGGGCGATCTTCCGCTTTTGCCGGCAAACCGGCAGCTACCTGCTCCTCGGCGCGCCCGGGTTCCCGAAGGATTGGCGCATACGGAATACTTACAATTCGGCGCATCTGCTCGACCCGAACGGCATGGTAGTGGAGCGCTACGATAAACGGCACCTTGTCCCCTTCGGCGAGTTCGTGCCCATGCGCTCGCTGGTCGCGCGTTATTACACCGTGCGCAATTTCGATATTTGGCCCGGCGCATCGCAGGCGCCGCTGCGGGAGACGGGGATGGCGCTGGGCGTGGGCATCTGCTTCGACTCCATCTTCTCCACCTTCAGCCGGACGTATGCGGATCAGGGGGCGCAACTGCTGGTGTTCATCACCAATGACGCCTGGTTCCACGTCACCGCCGCCGGCCGCCAACATTTCAACCACGCCCGCTTCCGCGCGCTGGAGACCGGGCTGCCCGTCGCGCGCTCGGCGAGCACCGGCATCTCCGGATTCATCGCCCCGGATGGCCGCATCCTCAGCGAAATTCCTACCTATCAAACAGGGGTAAAAACACGCGACCTCCCCCCGGGCATCTCCGGCACGCTGTATTCTCACGCCGGCTGGCTCTTCGGCCCCGCGTGCTTTTTCCTGGCGCTGGCGCTGGCCGTAGTTGGTGTTATCCGCGCCCGCCGGCGACCGTGACACCCGTCGCAGATCCCCGCAGATCCCCGGTGCTGAAGATATTTCCATTCATGGAATGTGCGTGAAGATGGGAAGGCTTCGGGGAAACGGCGGGGGTCTTTTTTCGGTGGCGGCTCGGAGACGCGGGCCCTCTCCCCCCCAGCCCCCTCTCCCAATGCTGGGCGAGGGGGAGTGCCTGAGACGAATCCTGATTCCGTTTTCCTTTTTATGAGAGCCTGCTCCCCCTCGCCCAGCATTGGGAGAGGGGGCTGGTAATGCTGTCCTTCCTGGCCAGCAATGGGGAGAGGGCCCGCGTCTCCGAGCCGCCACCGAAGAAAGACTAGCACTTGTATACCCAAAAATGGCTCGTTTTAAACCTCAAACCGCCGGTTTCTCGCCAAATTCGCACAGCATCATCGGGCGTGACCAATTGTTCGATTCAGCATCAAATCCCGACATCCTCCCAATCTTCCCACCAGCAGCACATGACAGATGGGTATCCTCCATGCGGGTCACGGAGTGCCCATCATGGTCCAATATGCTGTCTACATTACACGCAGAATTCGCAACGGGTTCCGCCGTGATATGGAGCGGATTGCCATTGTGAATGAGTGGGACGAAGACCAGCCCGTCCCGCGCGAGGTGCTGCTGTCCGCCGTCCGCGAGGTGGACGCCCTGCTGTGCCTGGGTGACGATGTGATCGATGCCGAGGTGATCCGCGCCGGCCGGCGCCTGCGGGTCATCAGCACCGCGACCGCGGGTTACGACCACATCGACCTTGAGGAGGCCAAGGCGCGCCACATCACCGTGTGCCATGCGCCCGGCGCCGCCGACACCGCGGTGGCCGACCTCACACTGGCGCTGATGCTGGCCTGCGCGCGCTCGCTGGTGGACGCCAACCGCTTCGTGCACGAGCGGCAGTGGCGCTACTGGACGCCGTATCTCTTTGAAGGCGTGGAACTGCAAAACAGTACGCTCGGCATCCTCGGCCTGGGGCGCATCGGGCTGCAGGTGGCGCACCGCGCGCTGGGATTCGGCATGCGCGTGTTGTATTACGGCAACCGGCGGAACGAAGACGCGGAGCAGAGCCTGGGCCTGCAGTTCGGCGGCATCGACAACGTCCTGCGCGAGGCGGATTTCGTGTCCATCCACCTGCCGTTGCTGCCCGAGACCCGCGGGTTGATTGACGAGCGCCGGCTGCGGTTAATGAAACCGTCCGCTTTTCTTATCAACATGGCGCGCGGTGCAGTGGTGGATCACGACGCGCTGGTGCGGGCGCTGCGCATGGGCTGGATCACCGGCGCCGCCCTCGACGTTTACCCCCGCGAGCCGCTGCCGGCTGACGACCCGCTGCTGGAGCTGCCCAACGTGATCATGACTCCGCACATCGGCAGCAATACCCACCGCGCCATGGCGCGCATGGTGCGCATGGCTGCCGATCAAATTATCCAGGTGCTGAACGGCGAGCATCCGCGCCACGCAGTGGTGTCGTTTGTGGAGAAGCGGGCGGCATAAACGCGCAGGGACAGAGAAGAATCTGTAGGGTCCATTCTTGCTCTCATCTCTTGCTCTACTCACGGATTTGAGTTCTGTGAGGCTTTTTTAGAGCAAGAGCAAGAGGTGAGAGCAAGAGTAAGAATGGACCTTACACCTTCGTGCAGCACTGCTGCAGCAGGCTGGCGGCGGTATCGGCGACCTCTTCGGCGGTGATGGCTTGCATGCAGTCGAAGTGCCGGCACTTCGGGCGCCGGTGGCAGGGGGAGCAGGGCATGGGGTGGAAGCAGACCGCCGCGCTGGGCTCCTCGACCAGCCAGTTGGGATCGGTGGAACCATAAAGCGCCACGGTGGGGGTATCGGTGGCGAGTCCCGCGTAGGTCAAGCCGGTGTCGCCGCCCACCACCAGCGCGGCATCCTGCACGATGGCCGCCGATTGCAACAACGACGCGCTGCCGACGGCGGAGACGGGCTCGGCTGGGCAGCCGTCAATGAGCTGCAGTGTATCCACCCGCCGCTCCGGCCCGCCCACGAAGACCGTGCGCATCCCCATCCGTTCTCGCAGCAGGATCGCCAGTTCGCGCCAGCGCGGCCACACCCAGTCTTTCTGCGGGCGCGAGGTGGAGATGCAGCAGGCCGCATACCGCTCCCCGACGATGCCATGCGCGGCAAGAAACGCCTGCGCCTCCGCGCGCTCCTCGGGAGGGACGGGCAGCACCGGCCGCCGCGCGGTGACGGGCAGCCCCAGTGCGGTGAGCAGCGTCAGGTACGGCTGGGTGATGCGCGTGGGGTGCGGCGGGCGCGTGACGCGGTCGGTCATGAACAGGTGGTTATATTCCCGCGGCGGGATGAAGCCAATGCGCCGCGGCGCGCCGGACAGTTTGGCGAGGATGCCGCTCTTCAGCAGCCCCTGGCAATCGATGGCGATGTCAAAGCGCCGCGCGCGTAGCTCGCGCCCATACGCGCTGACCTCGCGCAACAGAGATGGGATCTTCCACTCATTCAGCATCTTCGCCCAGCGGCGCATCTGTTCGAGAACGATCACCTCGTCCACGTAGGGGTTCACCTGCACCAGGGGCGCGGATAACGGCTCGACCAGCCAGGAGATGTGCGCGCGCGGAAAGGCTTCGCGGAGGGCCTCCGGCACCGGTGAGGTCATCAGCACGTCGCCGATTGCGCCCAGGCGCACCAGCAGAATGCGAACCTCGCTGTCGGGCGTGAGGTTCTCTAAAGCAAAATGATAAGCCATACGGAATCCCGTGGGTCACCAGCAAAGGCAACCCGTCGAATTTAAGTATATGAGTGACACCCCCGTGTGTCAAACGAAAGCAACCCTTGGGGAGGAGAGGAAGCGTTTATCGACCGACAAGGAGGGTGGAGGAAGTGGACAAATTGCCTCACATCGATCACACTCGCAGTCACTTTTACGTTGAATATCCCAACACTAACAAGTAAGGTGAGTACCTGAGATTCACAGTCTGGAAGGAGGCGAGAGCCCCGCCGGTGACAGGAAAGCTAACTTGTCACCGGCGGGGCTCTCGCCTCCTTCCAGACTGATAATCGCGCTTCCACCGCTTTCCAGGTACGATGGCCACCTCCACATTCCGGTTTTCAATCCCCTACTTTCCCCGGCAACAGGAATTCAGGCCGGCAATGTTGTATAATTCACTCCGATGCAGTGTGGTATGAAAACACATCTTCGCGACGGAACATTACCTGGCATAGCCGCGGAATTCGGTGGGAATATCATATGCAGACAGGTGTAATAGCAATGGCTGATGGACCAATTACCGAGGATCTGGACCTGTTATTGGCAGTGTTGCCGCCGCATATTCGTGAGCCGTTGGAGCAGCGAATCAGCGGGGTGAACCTGCTGGAGATTATTCTCGATCTCGGCCGCGAGCCGGAGGCGCGGTTTCCGGGCGCCTTCGAGACGATCGCGGATACCCCCATCACCTACGAGGATCTGGAATTCGTCGCCTCGCGTGTCGGCGCCTTCGGTGACGACAACCGCGCCGGCATTCCGCGCACGCTGCACCGCATCTCCGCGCTGCGCAATCGCCAGGGCACCATTGTCGGGCTGACCTGCCGCGTGGGCCGCGCGATTTTCGGCACGGTGGACATTATCCGCGACGTGGTGGATTCCGGCAAGTCGATCCTCATCCTCGGCCGCCCGGGCGTGGGTAAAACCACCAAGCTGCGCGAGCTGGCACGCGTACTGGCCGACGACCTGCAGAAGCGCGTGGTGGTGGTGGATACCTCGAACGAGATCGCCGGCGACGGCGACATCCCGCACCCGGGCATCGGCCGCGCGCGGCGCATGCAGGTGCCGCGGGTGAACCAGCAACACGCGGTGATGATCGAAGCGGTGGAGAACCACATGCCGGAAGTGGTGGTCATCGACGAGATCGGCAACGAGGAAGAGACGATGGCGGCGCGCACCATCGCTGAGCGCGGCGTGCAGCTCATCGGCACCGCGCACGGCAACACGCTGGACAACCTGCTGCAGAACCCCTCGCTCAACGACCTGCTCGGCGGCGTGCACGTGGTGACCCTCTCCGACGAGGAGGCGCGGCGGCGCGGCACGCAGAAGACGGTGCCGGAGCGCAAGGCGCAGCCCACCTTCGACGTGGTGGTGGAGATGATCGAACAGGACAAGCTGGCCGTCTACCACGACATCGCCGATGTGGTGGATGACCTGCTGCGCGGCGTGCCCGCCTCGCCGGAGATCCGCTTCACCACCGAGGAAGGCAACATCGAGCGCATCTCGGCGGCGGCCGTCCCGAAGGTAGAGGAGCGCTACGAATCCGAATGGGGCGAGTACCAGGGCTATATCGAGGAGATGCCGTCCACGCGGCTGCCGCGCGATAAGCAGATCTACATCTACCCGTTCGGCGTGGCGCGCAACAAGCTGGAGCGGGCGATCGGCGAGCTCGGACTGCAGGCGGTGATGGCGCGGCATATCGACGACGCCGACGTCATCATCACCGTCAAGCAGCAGGAGCGGCGCGAGGCGGCGCGGCTGGAAGAGGCCATCCGCAACGGCATCCCGGTGCACGTCATCCGCAGCAACACCTACCAGCAGATTTTGAGCGCGCTGCACGAGCTCTACCGGCTGGATAAGCTGAACGTGGAGGCGGAGGCGATCCACGAGGCGCGCGCCGCCATCCACGAGGTGATGGCCACCTCCCGCCCGGTGGAGTTGACCCCGCGCAATGCCTACCTGCGCCGCCTGCAGCACAAAATCGCCAACCAGTTCCACCTCACCAGCGAGAGCGTGGGCACCGAGCCGGCGCGACGGGTAAGGATTTCGAAGTAATGGGAGCGCGGACCTCTGCGTCCGCGCGTGTGGTTGAATGGACAACACGCGCGGACTCAGAGGTCCGCGCTCCCATTGTTACTCATTCGCCGGCACTACCAGCACCTCGAACACCTGCCGCCGGTCGCGGCCCCAGGGCTGCTCGTGGCGGATGGCGACGGCCCAGTGGATGCGCACGTGGGTGCCGTCGTAGGTGATCGGGCTGCCGGGCGGCACGGTCAACGCGGCTTCCTCCACGTGGTTCGGGTCACCCTGCCAGTAGGCGACGGAGAAGCTCTGCCGCGCCACCACCTGGTTCTCCGTATCGCCAGAGCCGCTGACCAGGTACATCAACTCCACAAACACCCGCTGCTGCGCGAAGTCGCCGTCCGGCTTCATCCGCAGGTTGAACGGCACCGCCTTCCCCACTTCGAACACCGGCAGGTTGCCGGCGCTCAACGGGCAGGTGAAACCGATTTGCGCATTGAGCGGACCGAGCTCCGGCAGGTTGTAGACCGGATGCGCGTTCGGCTGCGACTTCCCTTTGCAGAAGGATACCACCGTCAGCGGCACGCGCTCGCGGACATCGGGCATGCCGGTGATGCCCACCCACAGCAGGGCTGACCACTCGATGGTGTTCTTCCGCCCGGTGAAGGATGGCGGCGCGGTGACCGGCATCGGCACGCCGGCATTGATCAGCATTTTATGCCCACCAGCCCATGCCGGCGGCGCCGGAATGCGAACCTTTTTCTCGTAGAAAGTATGCCGGTAGGTGGTCGAACCCTTCCCCTCGCCGCGCACCGCGCGCTCCTGGCCGGTCAGGGTAATCTCCACATCGGTTACCGCCAGATCGCGGGCAACGGAGACCGCGGCCTGCAGCGGCACCGGGTCGCCCAGCCGCAGCCGGCGCGTGGGCGCCATCGTTACCGCGCTGACGGCACTGCGATACAACGCCTGGCGGAACAGGTAATAGGTCAGCCAACCCAGGCCAATCAGCAGGATGATGTTGAACAGATTGTCCAGGTGGGGGAACAGGAAAAAGCAGATGGTGCCGGTGACAAAGCCGAAAAAGAGATATACGCCGAACGCCGAGCGGCTGGAGGTCATCTCCGCCGGTTGCAACGCCTCACCGAGCCGCGCGCTGGGGGCGGGCTCATCCGGTTCAGGCATCGGCACGGGCTGCGGGGTGGGCCGCGGCTTCGGCACCGGGGCGGGCACGGGCACCGCCGGCTCCGGCTCCGGTTCCTGGTCCGGCGCCGGCATCGGCAGGATGGGCGGCTGCGGGACGGCCGGGTTCGGCTGCGGGGTCAACGGCGGCCGATAGGGGCCGGGCTGCGGCGCGGCTTCCGGTTCCGGCTCAAGTATAATCTCCAGTTCCGGCAACAGCGCTTCGCGAGCGGCCTGCTCCGGCGTCAGCACGGCATCAGGCCGCGGCATGGTTTCCACGGGGGGGGCAATCGGGGCCATGGCGCCGCCCCCGGGCGACGGCGCGGACATGGAAAACGCACCACCCGGCGGCATGGCGATGTCCGGCACCTTGATCTCCGGTATGGCGATGGTGATGGGAATGATCGGGGCGGGGGCGGACAGGATGGCCTCCGACCCACCCGCCTGGATAGGGCCGGTGGAGACAGCCGGCGCCTGCGCAGCGGACGGCACGTGTACCAGGTTCACCATGCAGTTGCTGCAGAGCGTGCGAAAATCCGTATCCGCATATTCCACGCCGCATTTCGGGCACTTCCTCATGTGCACCTCCCTTGTGTTTCTAATCCTCAACTACTCGCCGCTACACGCAGATTGCGTGTTTGGTCGCGGCGCAGCCGCCCTTGCTGTTATTCCACTATTCGCCGTTCCGGCGTGATTCCCTGCCCACACCCGCCGCGCAATCGCTTCCTCGATTGGCACCTTCCCACGGTGGTTATACCCCCGAAGGTGTGCTCTCACCATGGAACTGATCAGAATGAAACTTCATGAGTTCTATCGGTGCTATCTGTCCTGAAATTGAAGGAAAACCCGGATTGACCGCTAATTATCTTTCCATGAGCGGTGTTTTCACCGGGTTGCTGGATGGCCTGCTGTCGCTGCTGTTCCCGCCGCGCTGTGAGGTGTGCGGGATGCTGCAGGAGCCGGTGGTGTGCGCCGGGTGCCAGGCGCAATTTCAGCGCATTGCCGAACCGTTTTGCCTGCAATGCGGGTTGCCGTTCGATCCCGGTGCCAGATCCGCCACCCATTGCCCGGAGTGCCGCGACGATCCTCCTGCCTTCGACGCCGCCCGCGCCGCCGGGCTTTACGGCGGGGCGCTGCGCCGCGCCATCCACCTGTTCAAGTATGACGGCGTGCGCGCCATGGCGGGACCGCTCGGGCAATTCACGCTGGAGACCGTACAGCTGCCCTTCCCCATCGACTGCCTGTGCCCGGTGCCGCTGCACCCAAAACGCGAAGCCATGCGCGGCTTCAACCAGTCCGGCCTGCTGGCGGAGGTGCTGGGCGAAGGATGGTCAGCGCCGGTGGAGGCAGGCCTGCTGTCACGCGTGCACAACACCCCGCCGCAGATGACCCTGCCCGCCGAAGAGCGCCGCCGCAATATCCGTGGGGCATTTTCAACCACCGGCAATCTTACCGGCCGCACCATCGGCCTGGTGGATGACGTCTTCACCACCGGCTCTACCCTGCGCGAATGCAGCCAGGTGCTCAAACGCGCCGGCGCCACGCGGGTGTTGGTCATCACCGTGGCGCGCACGGCTGCCGAAATGCTGCAGCCGAATCAGTAATTCCGGGAACTGACCTCGGATTTAGTGCCGGGTGGAAGATGCCAAGGCCCGGTTGAGGGTCAGTCCCCACACTTTGGGAAGCTTTCCGAAACGTGGGGACTGACCCTCAACCGGGCCTCGGCATCTTCCTCCCGGCACTAAATCCGAGGTCAGTCCCCGAACCTACGCAAATGGCCCGGTTTCGCGACGCGAGCGGGCGGGTTTTCCGCGAGACGCGGGTAATACTTTGGATGGAGGGGGATGTGCCATGCAAATTGCCTCGTTCATCCTGGTGAATGACCGGCTGTTTCGTCATTTCGAGGATCAAATCGAGGCGGCGCTGAAGCAGGTCGGCTCCGGCAGCGCAATTTTCACCAATATGGTGTCGATGCGCCTGCAGGAGCTGGGCTCCGAGCACATTATCAGCATCCCGTTGAGCTCGCTGTTCCCACTCGACCAGGCGGCCGGGCGGCAGCGTGAGCACCTGCTGAGCACCTTCGAAGACCCGAACCATCCCTCGAAACTGAGCCGCATGGCGCGCGGCGCCAACGTGCCGCTGTATTACGTCTCGCCGGCGCGGGTGCGGCAATTCGCGGAGGAGCTACGCACCTTGCGCCTGGCCACGAAGCTGCGGACGGAAGACGTGGAAACACTACTGGGCCGGCGCGTGTCGCAGGAGGAGTTACCGGCCGTTACCCGCCTCATCGAGCAGTTCCGCAACGACCTGTATCGCGTCTACAGTGACGCCGCCGGCGAGGGCAAAGGCGTGGTGGTACTCATCGTCAACGAACCGGCCGACGTCCGAGTGGATGAAGAGTTTCCGCGGGCGGCGTAACAGGCTTGCCTGATGGCGTTCCCTCACCCCCGGCCCCTCTCCCACTGAGAGGGGAGTTGGTTAACGGTCGCGTCTGCGGTTCCCCCCTCTCAGTGTGAGAGGGGCCGGGGGTGAGGGAACGCCGCGTGGCAGCAGGAATCCCCCATACCTTGACCGAATTTCTCTCCTCGGGAACATTTTGTCTCCCCCCACCGTCTAACCCGTGTTGCACGGCAATAAACACTCCCGGGAGGTAGCTATGACTCGACTCGGCATCTGCCTGGTGGCACTCGCCTGCGCCGCGATGGTGTGGGCGGCGGATTTACCCATCACGGATGTAGTGCTCTTTTCCAGCGGCGTGGGGTACATCCAGCGCGCCGGCACGGTGACCGGCGACGCCACGGTGCAGCTCTCCTTCAAGCAGGACCAGATCAACGACCTGCTGAAATCCATGGTGCTGCTCGACCTGAACGGCGGCAAGATCGGCGCCGTCACCTACGGCGCGAAGGACCCGATCAGCAAAACGCTGGGGTCGTTCGCCATCAATCTCAGCGACAATCCCTCACTCGGCGAAATTCTCAACCGCCTGCGCGGCGCCGACGTGGAGGTGACCGCCACCACCACGGTATCCGGCACTATTATCGGCGTCGAGAAAAAGCGCGTGCCCGCCGGCAAGGACATCGAGCCCATTGAAGTCGAGGTGCTGAACCTGATCACCGACAAGGGCATCCGCGCCATCCGGCTGGACGAGATCTCCAATATCCGCGTGCTGGACGAGCGGCTGAACTCCGAGCTGCAGCAGGCGCTGAAGGTGCTGGCCTCCGGGCTGGACAACCAGCGCAAGCCGGTCGGCCTGGTTTTCTCCGGCAAGGGCGAGCGCAAGGTGGTGGTCGGCTACCTGACGGAGACGCCGGTGTGGAAAACCTCCTACCGCCTGGTGGTGGGTGAGAAGGAAGACAGCCTGCTGCAAGGCTGGGCGGTGGTGGAGAACACCTCCGATTCCGACTGGACGAAGGTGAATCTGTCGCTGGTCTCCGGGCGGCCCATTAGCTTCATCCAGGACCTGTATACGCCGCTGTATGTGCATCGCCCGGTGGTGCAGCCGCAGTTGTATGCCTCCATTGCGCCGGTGGAATACGATGCGAACCTGGAAATGATGGACGAGAGCAAGGTGGCGCAGCCGATGTCAGCGCCGGCGTTAAGGGGACCCGCAGGACCGCAAGGGCCGGCGGACGGCTTCGCCTACAACGGCCGCCGGGCGGGCGCGAGCCTGGATATGCTGCAAGCCTCGACCGTCTCGGCCGCGGCGGCGACGGACCTGGGGCAGGCCTTCGAATATGCCATCAAGGAACCGGTCACGCTGCCGCGCCAGCAGTCCGCGTTGCTGCCCATCGTCAACGGGCCGGTGCAGACCTGGCCGATCTCTATTTACAATCCGAACGTGCACGCGAAATTCCCGCTCTATGGCCTGCGGGTGAAGAACACCACCGGCCTGCACCTGATGGGCGGGCCCATCACCATCTACCGCGATGACGTCTACGCCGGCGACGCCACCTTCGAGGACCTGCAGCCGGGCGAGCAGCGGCTCGTTTCCTACGCCATCGACCTGGGCGTGCAGAGCGAGCGTAAGGAGAATGCCGGCATTCAGGAGATCGTCGCCGTCAAGCTGGTCAAAGGCTCGTTGAACGTGACCCGCAAATACCGCCGCGTGGTGGACTACACCTTCGCGGTGAAGGACGGCAAGGATCGCAAGATTCTGGTCGAGCACCAGTTCATCAACGGCTGGGACTTGATCGACCCGAAGACGCCGGACGAGCGCACCGCCACCCTCTACCGCTTCACCGTGCCGGCGACGGCGAAGGACGGCGGCAAGCTGTCGGTCACCGAAGAGCGCACCGATCTGCAGGCTATCAGCGTGGTCGATGCCGACACCGGCACGCTGGTCACCTACCTGCAGTCGGGCAAGATCAGCCCCGCGGTGCGCGACGCCCTGCAGCGGGTGATCGACATGCAGAAGAAGATCAACGATCTGCGCGCCCAGCGCACGCAAAAGCAGCAGCGCATCGCGCAGATCCGCGCCGGGCAGAACGATATCCGTCAGAACATGGACCGCCTGGATCGCGCCTCCGATCTCTACAAGCGCTACGTGACCATGCTGGACGGGCAGGAGACCGAAATTGCGCAACTGCAGAAGGACATCGAGGATTTGCAGAAGCAGGAAGACGCGCAGCGCAAGGAGTTGAACGATTACGTGGCAGGCTTGAATCTGGAATAGGCAGAAGGCTGAAGAGGGCCGGATACTGTTGTATCCGGCCCTCTTCCTGCTCGGATATGCTACAATGCACCTGTTGCTCCCTCCCCTTGGCAGGGCTCGTCCTGCCGCCAAATCAACGCTCAAGAAACCAGGAGGATATCATGATCCGTACCTTTTCCCTGTGGTTATGCTGCTGCTGCGCGGTCGCGCTGTGGGCGGCAGAGCTGCCGGTCACCGATGTCACGCTCTTTTCCAGCGGCGTCGGCTACGTGCAGCGCACCGGCTCGGTGACCGGCAATGCCATCGTGCAGTTGTCGTTCAAGCCGGAGCAGATCAACGACCTGCTAAAGTCGATGGTGCTGCTCGACCTGGACGGCGGGCAGATCGGCATGGTGAATTACGCGGCGAAGGACCCCATTACCAAAGCGCTGGGGTCGTTTGCCGTCAATCTCAGCGACAACCCGTCTTACGCGCAGTTGCTCAACCGGATGCGCGGCGTGCAAGTCGATGTCACGGCCACGAATTTCATCACCGGCACCATCCTGGGCGTGGAGACGCGGCGCGTGGCGGTAGGCAAGGATATCGAGCCGGTGGCGGTGGACGTGCTGAATCTGCTGACCGATAACGGCTTTCGCTCGGTCCGGCTGGATGAGATTACCGCGCTGCAGGTGAAGGACGACCGGCTGAACGCGGAGCTACGCGACGCGCTGAAGGTGCTCGCCACCGGGCTGGACAACCAGCGCAAGCCGGTGGCCATCGCTTTCAACGGCAAGGGTGAGCGGAATGTGGTGGTGGGCTACCTGACGGAAACGCCGCTCTGGAAGACCTCCTACCGCCTGGTGCTGGGCGAGAAGGAAAACGCGCTGCAGGGCTGGGCGGTGGTGGAGAACACCAGCGACGCCGATTGGACGAACGTGCACCTGTCACTGGTCTCCGGGCGCCCGATCAGCTTCATCCAGGACCTGTATTCCCCGCTCTACGTCAAACGGCCGGTGGTGCAGCCGCAACTGTATGCCTCGATCAATCCGGTGGCGTATGCGGATGCCTTGATGGTTACCGAAACGGCGGGAATACCGTTGAGCGTCATGAGCGGCAACGGCGGCGACGACGGCAATTTCGTGGGACGATATCTCAAGGAGCAGGCGGCATCCGCTCCAATGGATCAACTCATGTCACAATCCGTCCAGTCTGCCGCCGCGGGACGGGACCTGGGGCAGGCCTTTGCCTACGACATCAAGGACCCCGTCACCCTGCCGCGCCAGCAATCAGCGCTGATCCCCATCGTCACCGGGCCGGCCGGCGCGTGGAAGATCTCCATTTACAACCCGGCGGTGCATGCGGAATTCCCCCTTTACGGCCTGCGCCTGAAGAACGCCACCGGCGCGCACCTGATGGGCGGGCCGATCACCGTGTATGACGGCGATGTCTACGCCGGCGACGCGGTGATCGAGGACCTGCAGCCCGATGAGCAGCGGTTGATCTCCTACGCCATCGACCTGGGCGTGACGGCCGACCACAACGAAGGGGCGGGCACGGAGGAGATCCTGGCCATCACGCTGGTGAAGGGCCTGCTCAACGTCAAGCGGAAATTCCAGCACACCGTCAATTACACCTTCGCGGTGAAGGACGGCAAGGACCGCAAAATCATGGTGGAGCATGCCTTCCAGCCGGGCTGGGAGCTGGTGACCCCCAAGGACTTCGACGAGAACACCGGCAGCCTGTACCGCTTCATCCTCCCCGTCAGTGCGAAGGACGGCGGCAAGTTGACCGTCACCGAGGAGCGCACCGACAAGGAAATCATCCGCGTAATGGACCTGAACACGGATGCGCTGGTCGCCTACCAGAAGACCGGCAAGATCAGCCCCGCCGTGCGTGACGCACTGTCGAAGGTCATCACACTGCAGGGTCGCCTGGCCGACCTGCGCGATCAGCGTACGCAGAAGGAGCAGCGCATTGCGAAGGTCCGCGCCGGCCAGAATGACATCCGCCAAAACATGGACCGCCTGGACCATGGCTCCGACCTCTACAAGCGCTACGTGACCATGCTAGACGGTCAGGAGACCGAAATATTGCAATTACAGAAGGACATCGAGGGCCTGCAGAAGCAGGAAGAGGCGCAGCATAAGGAACTGAACGATTATGTGGCAGGGTTGAATCTGGAATAAGCTGAAAGGGGGCGCCGGCGAGGCATATCTGCGCCTGTCTATATGCAAAGAGGAGCACTGGTAGTATTATCGGTGAGTAATGACTCAGGAGGGAGCATGATATGCCTGTCGCCGGTCGCACTCTGTGGTTGGCCTTGGTCTCTAAATGGTGGTTAGTCACCACGCTAGCCATGCTGTTTGCACCGTTGTTGACACACGCCGCCGGCCCGGCAGGCACCCTGCCGCTTTCACTGCAGGAATGGGCCATACTTGGCACGGGCCCCCGGGAGCAGGCACTCTGCGACCTGGCGCTGACAGAGCTCTCGAACGTGCAAACGGTCACGCTCATCGAGCGTGAGCAGATCGACAAAGTGCTGAACGAGCTCAAGTTGTCGGCGGCGATGTCGGCGGACGGTACTACGGACCGCCTGCGCCTGGGCAAGCTGCTCGGGGCTGATGCATTGGCGGTGGTGACCATCACCGGTGAGCCGGTGCCCAAGCTACGCCTCGTCATCGCCGATTGCCATTACGGTGCCCGATTGCGTGTGACCGAGCTTCCCTGGTCGGAGGCAGCCATGCCGGCGCTTGCCGCCCACCTCGCCAACGAAGTGGTTGCGGTGCAGCAGCAATATGCCGGCGGCATCACGCGCATCTACGGAGTGCCCGGCTTCGTGTCACACTCACTGCTGCGGAATTACGACCCGTTGCAGCAGCGCTTCAGCGATCTGTTGCAAAATATCCTCCTCCTCCAACCGGGTGTTGCTGTTGTTGAAATCACGGAAGCCCGGCGTATCAGCCAGGAGCTGGCATTGGCTGGCGCTTTGAATAATCGACGAGTCGTGCCGTGCTTTATTGAGGGAGACTACCGCGTGGAATCTCCTACCGATACGGAACCGACGATTACTCTGACAGCGCGCCGCACGGATGGCGACAAAACGTTGCAGACCTTCGAGTCTGGCCGGATCCCGCTGGAAGCCGCCGCCGAATGGCTCACTGCTCTTGTGCCAAAGATGGTATCTCAGCCCGATGCCAAGCCGTTGACACCGGCACAGCAGGCGCTAGCGTTGTTGAAGCGGGCGGATGACTTTGCGCGCCTGGGTTCGCTGGATTATGCCCTCCCCCTGCGCGAATCGGCGCTGTTGATCGACCCGACGCAGTATAAGCTCCAGGTAGAGATGGTGAAAGAATACTGCCTGGACACAACAAACAACCTCGTGCAAATGGGTTCCGCTGCCCAGTTCGGTATCGGCATGGGGAAGGTAGTCATCCTGGATCAAAAGGAGGATTATCGGCCCTATCTTGCCTGCGGAATCGACGACTACCTGGCGGCTCTCAATCATTTCGATGATCTCGTCCGCCGGCGGGCAATCACCGTCGAGACGGCAACGGATCTCATCGATGCACTCTATTTCCCTACGACTATGCTGCTGACGCATGTGAGCATCCTGCGGAACCTGGATGAAAAGAGCCGGCCGGTTGAGTTGGACAAGCTGGCAGATGCCGACCGTCGACAGCTCCTTTTCTTGCGGGACACCTACCCCCTGATCCTGGAATTGAAGTATCAGACACCGATGCTGGAATATCATTGCGTCGATGCTTGGGCCACAGGCATGGTTATCCTTGCGCGTGATAACCTTGTGACCGGGCAAATCACGCGGGAGCGTTTGGCGCTGATCGGACATGCCTTTGCAGACCGGGTGCCGGATGCCAACATGTATCTGCCTAAGGACCTGCCGGTTTTCTATTCGGAGCAAAACAGGTTTGCGTCCGACCTGAATGAAGAGGACTATCTGCAGTTTCTTGCCATCTTGCGCGCGAGTGGCAAGCAGACGCTTGCACTCTATGCCGATTATGCGCTGCTGAAAAAGCGTGCAATCGCGGAAGAAGGATCAGCCGATGCCGGGCTGTCGGAAGCGGTGCAGCAGTTGATCGCTCGCTACAGCGCCCTGCCGTTGACCAATGATATGCTTGTTGACGGCATGCCATTTTATAGCATTCTTACAAAACTGCGGGATGAGATCGTGGTGAAACCCGTCATGCCACCCGCCACCCCTCCGGCCGTCGATACCGGCGCCGTGCGGTTCGAAGAAATAAAGATCACTTCCGTGAAATCCTCTCTGACACCTGATGATGCGTTGAGTAACGGTTTCAGAACGGTGACAGCCTGCGGCGAAAACGGCGATCTGGTGCAATTGAATTCCTCATTCTTCATGCATACCCGACCAGGGGAACTGGAAGAGATCGTTCTCGGGAAATATCAGCGAAACGAATTCGATCCCAAGTTTCAAACTATGTGGGATGGACGGTCGATCTGGGCAGTCACCTTTTCGCACGGCATCTTCATCATCGATCCGCATAAAGGATTGCTTAAAGAGATCACGGCGCAGCAGGGACTGCCACCTTATATTAACGGTATTCTGCTCGTACCGATAGCGCCGGGACGCGTGCTTGCCGTCGGTTGTTACGGGACCGACTATCGTGCCTGGTGCGCCATGCTCACCTGGTCCGGCAACATGGATGAGGCGCCGGTGGTCAATGTGTTCCATGAAGCGAAGGACGTGCCGCTGGTGCGAGAAAAGAAGACGCTGGATACGCTGACGGAAGCGGAAGCTCGGCAGATCGGCCTGAATGCGAACCTTGTCTTTATCCCGGCATGGTACTGTGTGCTGCGGGAAAACGAGACGGCGCCGGCCACCCGGGTGCTGATCGGGCGGAACACCACCATTTTTGGCGCCAACCAACCGCTGCTGATCGACATCAATACGCTGAAAGTGCAGGTGTTTGATGGTAATTTCGGCAGGAATCACCATCCGGACCAGAATGCCTTTTATTATAAAGATGGCGTGTTACTTGGAACCTGGTCCGAGAATCAGGTCGAATGGTGGCTCGCTACCATCGACCTAACGAAGGAGCATCAAGACGACAAGGAGCTGTATCACCTTCTTCGCGCGGCGAATCCAAAGAAAGACGCGCCAGATACCATTGACGTGCATAACGGCTGGCAGCCGTTGATTCCCGGCAATGATGGCTGGCTCTACGTTCCCGGGGAAACCTGGTGGCGAGTGAATCCGAAGACATTGACCACCCAGCGTCTCACCCGTGATGACATACCCATCGAATACCCACGATCATATGCCTACTCGAGCCTGTTTGGCATCATCGCCTGGGATCAATATCATGTCTACCGGGTGATCATCGACGAACAACGCATTCCGCAGGCTGATTGAATTTTGAAAGGAACAGCAATGACTTCACCCTATTCCGATATCCGTTCCGATTTTCTCCGTCAATACTACGAGCAGGGGCTGCCGTATGCGGAATACATCGCCTCCGGCGAGCCGAACCAGATCGCCAACGTGCGCAACTACGAGGCGCTGATCGGACTGACCTCCGCACAGGAGGCGCTGCTGGGTTCGTATGTGCGGAAGATGCATGTGCTGGTGCTCAGCGGGCTGTGGTGCGGAGATTGCACGCGGCAGGTGCCGATGCTGGCGGCCACCGAGCGCGCCTGCCCGCTCATCGCGATGCGCTACCTGGACAGCCGCTCGCACCCCGAGCTGCACAACGAGCTGCGCATCAACGGCGCGCTGAAAGTGCCGGTGGTCGTGGTGCTGTCGGAGGATTTCTACGAGCTCTCCCGCTTCGGCGACCGCCATCTCAGTGTGTATCGACGCAAAGCCATCAGCGAGTGCGGCCCCGCCTGCGAAACCGGCCTGGTGCCGCCCTCGAACGAAGCGTTGGCCGTCGAGCTGGCTGAGTGGTGCGATTACTTCGAGCGCCTGCAGCTCATGCTCCGCCTGGCGCCGATGCTGCGGCAGCGATATGGGGATTGATCCGCGAGATACCATTAGAGAGGGCACCGGGGAAGCGCGCGCTTCCCCGGTGCCCGTTTATTGCGAGGGACATCGCCTCATTTCTTGGAAGGCTCCGCCTCGACGGTCACCGACACGTCGGTTGCCGTCTTCCCCTTGATCGAGATGATGTAGTCCTTCTCGTCACCGGGGGTCACGCCTTTCACCTTGACGCTGCCCGTCCCGACGATCTTGCCGTTGTCGGCGCAGGTGGCGCTCACGGTGATGTCCAGCGTTTTGTCGCTCGTGTTCTTGATCTTCCCGGCCACCTCTTTGTCGGTGATGATCTTCGAGAGGATGGCGACATCTGCCACCGGGGCTGCTGTCGGCAAAATCGCCCCGGTGGGTTTGACATTAGCCTGCACCACCAGGGTACCGTCCGTCGAGCCTTTGATGTCGACGCTGAAAAGCTTCTCATCGGTCGCATTGATGGTGGGCGTGAGCGCCTTGCCGACGCCGACGGCCTTCCCGTCCTTCTCAACGATCACGACGATCTCCGCGCAGGCGGCGTCCGGGCCGTCGTTGCGGATCTTCCCGATCACCGCATTTTCGGTCGAAGTTTTATCGATAACGGTGAGCGTCGCGTTCGGCATGGTGGCCTCGATCACTTCTTCTGAAGGCTCCACCTCCACCTTAAAGTCTCCGTCGATGTAGGCGGGGAACTCCGTATTGGCCTTCACCGTCACATCGCGGCCGTTGACGAAGACCATGAAGATGGTGAGGAAAATCGCACCAAGGATCATGCCGGTGACGTTCGACCGGCCGGCCCCGCCTTGCGAATTCGGACGCAACTGCAGCGCCGTGCCATCAACCGCCTTCACGCTGTCGATGCTGAACTCCAGCACTCCATTTTTTCCGAACATGCCGCGCCCGCGGGACTCCAATACCTTCCCCGTTGCGCGTGCACCTTTCGCGATCACCACCTGTCCGTCCACCACCACATCCTGCGTGACTGCGTAGTTGACGATTGAGTTCTCTTTTGCCTTCCCCGAAGTCAGCGTTTCCAGCAAGCGCACCTGGACCATCGTCCCGTCAGCGACTTTTACCGGAGCGGCATCCAGCGTTTGCACGAAGAAAAGCAGCGCCACCGCTAATGCCAAGAAACGAAAGACAAGCTTCTTTTGCATCCCATCCTCCCTTGTGTAATAGGTCATCCCAGCGTGCGGGATTGCCCCGTGTGTATCCTCGGTGAATGGCATGACCATCCAGCGAATGAATGATAAATATTGCTTTGCCATAGAGCGGCTACGCCGCAACCAAACACGAAATCTGTGCGAAATGGCGAGGAATCGAGCATAAGAATGATTGAGCGTCAACGACGTGGCTTGATAACTCGCACTTTAGTCTCCAGCGTGACGTTGGTCGTTGTCCGTCCGGTCATGGTCATGCGGTAATTCCGCGTTTCGCCGGGGGCCAGCTTGCGTAGCGTGACGATGCCCGAGCCAGCGAACTTCTCGCCGTCCAGGCACCGGGCTTTCAACGTGACGTCGATGGTTTCCTCCGAATCGTTCAGTACCTGCCCTGCTATCCCGCTGGCCGTAACGACTTTTGAAAGGATCGTGACGGTTGGCGGCGCGGGTGGCGTATCCGATCCGGCCGGCGCCGATTTGACATTGAGTTGCATCAGGATGTTTCCGTCCGTCGAACCATCGATCTCAGCGTTGAATGGCACTTCCTCGTTCGGCTTGAGGACGGGCGTGAGTGTCTTCCCAACACCCACGGCTTTCCCATCCTTCTCCACCAACACGACGACTTCGGCCGCGGCCGGATCTGGACCTTCATTACGGATCTTCCCGGATACGGCGTTTGCCGTTGCGGTCTTTTCGATGAGCGTCAAGGTGGCATCGGGGGTTGGCGGAATCACCTCCCCGCCAACCACCTCCTGTGTCTGGTTCACCGCATACGTCCCGTCCGCATAACCCGTCAGTTCCGTCCCCTCCTTCACGGTGATATCACGCCCATTAATCAGCAGCATGAAGACGGAGAGGAAGACGGCGCCGACGATCACACCGGCCCCATGCCCCATGCCATCCCCGCCCTGGGGATCGGGTCGGAGGTTGATGCGCGATTTATCGACGGCGAGAACGCTGTCCAGTGTGAATTCCAGGCTCCCATTTTTTCCGAGCGCTCCGCGCTCGTGAGACAGGGTGACCCGTCCGGTGGCGCGCGCTCCCCTGGCTATCAGCACCCGATTTGCAACCACCACATCCTGGGTGACGGTGAAACTGACCAGCGAATTTTCTTTCGTCTCGCCGGACACCAGGGTTTGCAACATCATCACATGTACGGGGGTGCCGTCCGGTAGTGTCACCGGCGCGGCGAATAAGGTCTGCATGAAGAAGAGAGAGGCTATCGCTGAAGCGAGAAGATGCCGTGCGACTTTATGCATGCTGACCTCCCATGTCGTGGCTGCAGTTCCTACAATGGCAGTGCGCAGTGATAGGAGCCTTAATTTTAGTATTATATTATATTCTATGCAATCGCTTGCTTCCCTGCTCTACAAACGATTGATTGTAAAATTTTCTTTATGATTTATTTAGCAGCCAGTCATCCTCTTCCGGATTTACCCCTGCATCTTCCCCCGGTCCATATTCCGGTACTGCACCGCCTCCGCCAGGTGCGGCACGGCGATCTGCTCGGCGCCGTCCAGGTCGGCGATGGTACGCGAGAGCTTGAGGATGCGGTCATACGCGCGGGCGGAGAGATGCAGTTGGTCGATGGCGGTGCGCAGGAGCGTTTGTACGTCATCGGTGAGCGGGCAGAAATGCCGCAGGTCGCGCGGGCGCATTTGCGCGTTGTTGGCGACGGGGATATCGGCAAAACGGCGGTGCTGGATCTCGCGGGCGCGGGCTACGCGCTCGCGGACGGCGGCGGAGGACTCGCCGGGGCGGGTGGAGAGCAGCTCGTCCTGGCGCAGGCGCGGCACCTCAATGTGGATGTCCAGCCGGTCGAGGATAGGGCCGCTGATGCGCGCCTGGTAGCGGGCGACCTGCTGTGGCATGCAGGTGCACGCCCGCGAGGTGTCCCCAAGAAACCCACACGGGCACGGATTCATCGAACTGATCAACTGCAGTCGCGCGGGATAACTCAGGTTGGCGGCGGCGCGCGAGATGGTCACCATGCCGTCTTCCATCGGCTGGCGCAGCACTTCCAGCGTTCTGCGGTCGAACTCCGGGAACTCGTCGAGGAAGAGCACGCCGTGGTGGGCGAGGCTGATCTCGCCTGGGCGGGGGATGCTGCCGCCGCCCACCAGCCCGGCGCTGCTGATGGTGTGGTGCGGCGAGCGGAACGGCCGGTGGCGCACCAGCCCGCAGCCGTCGGGCAGCATGCCGGCAATGGAGTAGATCTTGGTGATCTCCAGCGCCTCTTCCAGCTCCAGCGGGGGCAGGATGGTGGGCAGCCTCCGCGCAATGAGCGTCTTGCCGCTCCCCGGAGGCCCGATCATGAGCATATTGTGCCCACCGGCAGCCGCCACCTCCAGCGCCCGCTTCACGTGCTCCTGCCCCTTCACCTCGGACAGGTCCACGTCGAATTCGAGCTGTTCCGGCGACCAGTCGGTGCCGCCCTGCAGCGGGGAACGGTCCTGCGGGTAGAGGAACAGCGCCGCCGCTTCCGCCAGCGAGTCGACCGGATATACCTCCAGCCCGCTCACCACCGCCGCCTCCGGCACATTCTCCTTCGGCACCACGATGGCCTTTTTCCCCGCCGCCTTCGCCCCCAGCGCGATGGGCAGCACCCCGGACACCGCCCGCACCGACCCATCCAGCGACAGCTCACCCACCACCGTGAAGCGCTCGCTATCGCCGCGCTCGAGCTGTCCGGTGGCCATCAGGATGCCCAGCGCGATCGGCAGGTCGAATCCCGGCCCTTCCTTGCGGATATCCGCCGGCGCCAGGTTCACCACCAGCCGCGAGTTGTTGGGGAACTTGAACTGCGAGTTGCGCAACGCCGCCCGCACCCGCTCCTGCGCCTCGCGCACCGCCGTGTCCGGCAGCCCCACGATAAAATACTTATCCATCCCCGGCGCGCAATCCACCTCCACCTGTACGGTGAAGGCATCGATGCCGAGAATGGCGGCGGAATCGACTTGAGCCAGCATATTAGTATCCAATCTAAAAGATAATTGTTGAATCTAATACGGATGTTCGACGCGAGGGGAGCAAGCTCCTGCTCAGGGAGGAAAGATTCGAATTTTGCTTTAGTGCCACTTCGGCAAAATGCCATTCCGCCTTCCATTGTCCACGGTCACCCCGTTGATGGCGAAAACGGGGGTGCAAAGCGTGGAAGTTCCTTTCCACGCTTTGCATTAGTGCTCCGCTTGAGGAATTTTTGTCTCGTCAATGGTGACCCGATACACGCCGTTTCGATTGCTGATGATGGGCCCGAGGAGGGCTGAATTGACGACGACAGTCGTCTCATCGGCAAAGGCGACCGGTAACGGTGTGCGGTTCAGGCGCTGCGCTTTGCCGGTCGTCAGGTTCAGCCGATACCAGTATTGATCGCATGCCAGATACCACCAATCGTCGAGCTGCATCGAGGACATATTGCCCTGGATGGCGATCACCGCGGGGGGGATCCAATCCTCTTTCGGATTCCTGGCGCCAGGATTCTCCAACAGTGCATTGTCGAGGTGAGGCGCCAATCCTTTCTCAGGCATCCAATCGGCAATCGCCAGCATGTCATAGCCGATCATGCCGACCAGTCGGCCCTGGCGGGTAACGATGAGCGGACGGAACACGGAGAACCGCTGCTCGGGCTGTGGCAGGGGGCAGCTGCTCACCGTTAGCGCATCGAGGTCGATCAGCAGCGAATCGATGAGACCGCCGATGCCAGGCGCGTCCTGATCGCGCCAGACGGCGACGGTATGATGGCCGCCCGGCACATCGATGCGATTGATGTAGCTAGGGCGAAAGCCCGCTTTCGGATCCCGCATATAGCGATGCTTCGCCGCAGGATCTTGCAGCTCACCCGTCAGCGGGAAGCGCGTTGATTCCAAGAAAACCTTCACGGTAGGCGTGGTGCCGGGACCGGCCCATTCGACGATGCCACACCAGGCGCGCTGCTCGGCAGTGGAGGCGACGGCCAGGATCCGGCCAGGCGCAATGGCATATAGGGTGATGAATCTCGAGCGTACCGGCGGCAGGCCATGCTTCGGCGTGACGCGCATCTGTAATTTGCCATCCGACGAGAAGGCCCAGATTTCCTGCTCTGGAGACGCCACCCAAACCGAACGGCCGTCCCACACTGGACCCGAAGGCCACATGTTAGGCCCGATGATGGGCAGCGGCACCATCTCCAACACTCCCGGTTTTCGGTGAAAGAGCAACTGGTACCCATGCACCACGACATCGAACGTGCCGCAGTTCAACCATTGATCGCGGATCCCCCCCGACGTAAATGGCGTGACCGTTGCCTCCGGAGACTCGAAGGAGGGGATGGTATGCAACTCCACCTCAATCTTCTCGAAGTGCAAGGCACCGGTGTCGTCCTCCGCAATCTTCACGGGCGGCAGATGCTGCTGCGCGCGACCGGCCAGCAGCTTGAGATTGAGCAACACGCCGCTGCCGCGCGTCTGATCAGCCAACTTGACCGGCGGCCGCATCGCGTCGAGCGATTGCGCCAGCGCGTTCAAGGCCGCCCTGGCCGTATCCTGTTCCGCTTGGTCACCCTTGGCCGTCGCCTGCACTAAGCGGCGAGTTAGCAACGCTGCCTCCGCATAAGCCTTCGCCATGCGGTTCGGACTGCGTTGCAGCTCGAAGATAAACTCCAGGTACGCCGTTTCCTGCAAATCCGGCGCGTAGATATCCGGGTAGGCGTAATAGGTAAACAGTATCGGCATGAGGTAATTGTCAGGGTAAAATTCCGCGAAAAACTGCTGCATTACTTTCAGATCGTCCGCAGTGATCCGCCCATCCTGCATATCCCACTTCAATATCTCAATCAACTTGTTTTGCTGACACCAATACTGCTCGACCGGGCCTCCTGGTGCATAATCAAGAGGTTGCTGCCTGGCCCGGCGGTTAATGGCCGACCAGATCGCGCGGATGCACCGCCGCTTCGCCTGCTCGGCATCGGCAAGCAATGCCCGCACGTCCGGCGAGATCGCCTGCCCCTGATACAGATGATTGGTGCCGTTCGGCGGGTAGTGCCTGGCGACCGACAGCGACATCATCAGGGTAATACCATTCACGTTGCTCAGTGAGGATATCACCTCATCATGCGTCCATTGCTCATGCGTGATGGCGTATTCCACGTGGTTCAGCATCTGCGTGTAACACCGGTGAAATTGCGTGTAATCCTCCAGCACCTCGGGAGGTGTCGGTCCCTGGGTGTATATCGGGATCTGGTATATTTCGCGATAGACCCAATATTTGTAATACTGCTCGACCAGCGCATAACGCACCTTCGGCAGGTCGGGGGCAAGCAGCAATGACGATTCACGAAGCTGAGTGGACTGCTCGAAGTTATCCAACTGCGCGAAGGTGTCGCCCAGGGCTGCCAGCGCTTTCGCCTGTTCCGCCTGCGTCAGCGGTGTGCCGTGCGCCGCGCCGGCGAGGACCTTTGCGGGGATGTTTGTGCTCAACCAACCGGCGGCACCGCCAAGGGGCAGCGGATCGGAGGTCAGGGTATCGAGGGTGCGGGCTGCGTCGGCGAGTTTGACGGTGAACGTGATGGTGGGATCAGCGTTCGGCTGCGGCTCGACGCGGAACTCGCCCTGCACGAAGACGGGCACGGGGAGCGCTATCAACCCATGGCCTCCGATGGCCAGCTCACGGCCGATCGCCTGCGCCTCCGTCGTCTCGATGACGGCGACTCCCGGCTCCAGCAACAGCACATTCTGCAACAGTTCGCTATAACGCGTCTGCAGCGAGTCAAATTCATGGGAGAAACTACGTGAAACGAAATCCGGCACGCCGATAACGCGGGTGATGCCGTTCGCATATTGCCTTTGCAGATCTTTAACCAGTTCGCGCACGTGGGCAGCCAGTTCCGGCGTCTTCTCCGCGCTCAATGGCAGCGTCTCCACGCGCAATCGTACTCCGCCACGGCATTCGGCGACGACCAATCTCAGGGTCGGCAGATCGCCGGGCACTTGCTGAAGCAATACCAGGGCATCGGCATTGAGTATTTCTCCCAGCCGCAGACGGTCGCTCGTTCCCTCGGCGGAAAGCGCGGTCAGCGCCTGCTCAGCCGTGGTTTTTGCCAACAGGTCGCGCTCGACCAGCTCGATCCCCGGCACCCCGGCCAACTCCGCGGTCGCCAAGTCACCGACAGTGGCGGCTTGCTCGCCAGTGGTGAGCATGGCCCAACGGGTGAGGGGCGCCGCATGGGCGGCGAGGGTGAGCAGGAACAATAAGGCCATACCGAGCAGGCGAGGGGCGGTGAACCGGCACATTTGCATGACGCCTCCTATGTGCACGCAATACTTCCTTGGGTTGGGTTACCTGCCGGTAGTATAGCATACCAGTCAGGAGCAAAAATCAGGGGTTACCTAATTGAACAATATCAGGACAGGCTGCCATGCTGGGATTGTTGACCTACCATGAGCATATTGTGCCCGCCGGCTGCCGCCACCTTCAGCGCCCGCTCGACGTGCTCCTGCCCCTTCACCTTGGACAGGTTTACGTCGAACTCCGGCTGTTTCAGGCTCCGGTAATCAATGCCGCGTCTGATTCGCAATGACATCAAGGTATGCGTCCACGTTCTTGTCAGTGGGCAGCAGGACGTTGCCGAAGGAGCTGTGGTGGTATTGCTGATAGTAATACCTTTGATCCTGGGTCCACTGGCAGAAGACATCGCCGTGGCCGTAGATCCAGTTGTAGGTCGCGCTGCAGGTGTTGACGCCGGCCATCTGCGACGCGAAAACCTCGGGGGAATACCAGGCGCTTTTGTCCGCGTAGGAGCCGACGAGCTGATCTCCGAAGTTCTCTTCTCTGCCGCTATACCCGAGGAAATTCCCGTTCGCATCATACACCTCCCGGTAATACCCCAGCGGCCACACGCCCATCGCCACCGAGCAGCGCTTATACCAATAGTTCACGAGCGGGGAGGGATACTTCGCGATAATCGCGTTTACCTGGCCGGGGTACGCGGCGAGACTGCCGGCGTCGAGCATGTGGTAGGTCCCCTCGGTCATCACGTGCAGCCCGCCGGAGGCATTGGCGTCAGCCATGCCCTTCAGCATGCCGGCAAACAGATCAGTGTAGAGCTCGCCATAACAGAGCATCCCTTCCGGCAATGTCAGCAGCACCATGTTCGGAAATTCCTGCAGCATGGCCGCCGTCACTGCCCGCATGCGCTCGTGCACCTTCGCCTTCATCGCCGGCAGGTCATGAGGAGAGTTCTGATACCCTTCCCAATTGGGGTCATACTGGTACGCGATATATTCCGTGTCGATCGCCAACCCGGCACAACCGCCCATCTTCGCGAAGCGCGCGCCTTGCCGGAAGTTTTCCGTCACCTTTGCCCACGCCGCGTCGTCGAACCAATCCGGCAGCTCTTCATAAAAGGCGACCTTCACAAAGTTCGAATCGATGCCGTTCACGAGGCAGGCGGCGTTACAACTCTGCATCTCCTGCAGCAAGGCGTCGTCTTTGCCGCGGGTACCGGCGTTGCCGTCAGCGGCCCAGACATCGGAGGACCAGCTATACATGACCTGATCGAAGAGAAAGCCGCTGAACCCGTGCTCTCCCCAGAACGGCGCGGTGTCGCGAAGGTAGTTGATGTTCATCGGGCTGAAGAGCAGGGTGCGCGGTCGTATGCTCGGGAACAAGTCGGTTGCCGAACAGAGTACCACGTGCCCGTCTGCGAAGGAGCCGATCAGTTTCCCGCTGTGGCGTTCCTCCAGATAGCTGACGGTGCCGCCCAGATTCGCGGGGCCGGCCCCATCGGCGGTGAGGAAAACCGCCTGCGGATCGGCGCCGAGGTTCCCCAGCGATTTGTCACCGAGCCCGGTGTGGTAGAAGTAGCTGATGCGGTAGCTCCGATCCGCTGTTTTGCAGACCAGCAATTTCGGCGGCAGGTTGATGGCCGACCATACCTCCGACCCGGGCAGCGTCTCGTCATGATCCTGGGCGTAGATCAGGATCGCCGCCGCGATCTGCCGCTGGTTGCTCATGCAGGTCGATTGGTTGGCCTTTTCGCTCGCCTTGGAGAAAAGCGGGAAGAGGATGGCGGCCAGCACCGCGATGATGGCGATGACGACGAGCAACTCGATGATCGTAAATCCCTGGCGCGGTGTAGATGAAGCGCGCCAGCGCGTGAAATGGATCATGCCATCCTCCTATGTACGGTCACCCGAGCGCAGGGTCACTGTGCTGGATCACCGGGGGAATGCAGCGCTCATACTTTCTATATATTACTCCATTTGCGCCAATTGCGATAAACACAGAATTATCAACAGGCCACCAGACGGTCTGTCCCCTATTGTTCTCCGAGACACGACCATATGAAGTCGGCGATATGGGCAATGGCTTCCCGGCTTTCAGGGAGTGCACGTATCTGAAAGACATGAACCTGGCCCGGCCAGATTTCGAGTGTTACGTCGACCCCGTCAGCCCGGGCCTTGACCGCCACGCGCACGCTGTCATCGCGGATCACTTCATACTCACCAACCTGGATGAGCAGCGGCGGAATGCCGGTGTAGTCGCCGAACACCGGCGAAGCGAGCGGGTTGCGGACTTCGCTCGGGGCGACATAGAGATCCACAAATCCCGGGAGGCAACTGGGATGCATGAAGAGCTCATTTTCCGACTGGCTCTGAATGGACTCGCTGGTCAGCGTCAAGTCGGTGAAGGCTGACATGGGAATGCCGCCCTTCGGCAGCGGCAGGCCTCGGTCGCGCAGCGCGAGCAGTGTCGCCAGGGTCAGGCCGCCGCCTGCCGAGTCCCCGGCGATGAAGGTGGCCCTGGCAGGCGCCGACCCGTATGGCCCGGATGCTAGCATCCATTCATAGGCGCGGACGCAATCCTCGAGCCCGGCGGGGAAGCGGTGTTCCGGCGCCAGCCGGTAGTCGGGCAGCAGGACGGCACACTGTGCCGCCGCCGAAAGATCGGCAGCCAGGGGAAGGTAGTTTGCACCCGAACCGGACACATAACCGCCTCCATGCAGATACAGCAGCCGCAGGTCAGGATCAGCGCCAGGCGCCACCACCCATTCACAGGGTAACTGGTCGATCTGCGAGCGGATGCATTGGGCGTCCTTGTTGGCGGGCTCCTGACGCATGCCCATGCCCTGGCGCAGATTCTCGAGGTTAAATTCGTTGCCGGGTGCCCCGAACTGCGGATTTTTGCGATTCGTCAGCCAGTATTCGCGACTTTCCGGTGAGATTATCCCGTCAGATGCAGACATGGGTCACAAGTCCTTTCGCCGATGGTTCACCGGTATCTATTCACTCCGGGAGAGTTGGTTTCCTGCAGATGGTACTGGTTAGTGACGCGATCATGGCAGGATTTCGCCTTGCATCGAGCGAAAAGGTTGTCCGTAAGTCCGTATCGCTGTCCGATAATAAGGTCACATCGCGATGAAGATTGCCATCGTTGGAACGGGAGGCGTGGCCAGGGGGAACTATCTGCCCTTTCTGGCAAAGCAGCCGGATGTCACGCTGTCATACTTCTCGCGCACGCGGGAGAAGGCGGAGGCGTGCACGCGGGAGTTTGGCGGGCACGTGGCCGGTTCGCCGGCGGAGCTGCTGGCGGACGATCCGGATGCGGTACTGGTGTTGACGCGGGAGACGGACCGCTACGCGGTCACCAATGCGCTGCTCGATGCGGGGCGTCCCCGGCGGCTTTTCTTCGAGAAACCGCTCGTTGCGCTGAACGGGCAGGCGAATGTGCGGGAAGAGGATTTCACGCTGGCGGCGGCGCTGCTGCAGCGCGCGGAAGCGGCGGGCGTCGAGACGGCGATGGTCTTCAATTACCGCTTCTTCGAGCAGACGCAGCGGGCGAAGCAAATCGTGGAGGAGCGCGGGTTCGGCCCTCTGCGGCAAGCCTCGCTGCTGGTGAATTACGCCTGCTGGAGTCATTGCATCGACCTGCTGTCGCTGTTCGGCGGCGGCACAGCGGTGATCTCGGCGCTGGCGAGTGAGGCGGCATACCAGGGCGCGGTGGACGTCACGGCGGCCTTTACGCTGGCCAACGGCGCCACCGGCAGCATCGTCGGCACCAGCGCCACTGATTTCTCCCTCGCGCTCTATGACATGACGTTCTGTTTCGCGCAGGGCATACTGCGGTTCCGCGATCTGGACGGCACGCTGGAGGTGTACCAGAACGGCAGCCGGTATGCCGAGACCTACACGCTGATCCCCAACCACTCGCGCTGGGACCAGTATAACGACTCGTTTGCGAAATCACTGGACGCCTATCTCGCGTCCATACGCGCCGATGCTTCCCCGCCGGTGCCTGGCCTGGCGGGTTTAATGGAGCTGCAATTCGAGGCGGCGCTGCGTCGTTCCATCGCGGAAGGACGGCCGGTCGATGTCCAGCGTGAATTTGCGCTGGCGCCGGCGGAGGGGTGACATGCGGATCATTCGACTTGACGGCAACGAAATCGTGACCGTCGGTGATGCGCCGGAGCCGGTGGCCGGACCGGGCGAAGTGGTGATTGCCACCGCGGTATCCGCACTCTGCGGCAGCGAGCTGCATAGTTATCGAACCGACGGCGTGGCGCAGGGGAACAGCGGGCACGAGGGCGCGGGCCGGGTGATCCAGCTTGGCGAAGGCGTGACAAATTTAACGGTCGGACAACGCGTCGGCGTCAGCGCCATCGCCGGCTGCGGCGCGTGCGCGTATTGCGCGAAGGGCCAGTATACCTGGTGCCGGCAGCTCCGCTTTTACAGTAGCATGCATGCCGAGCGGTTCGTCGCCGCCGCCAACGCCTGTCACGCCTTGCCGGACGATGTCCCGTGGGAAGCGGGGGTGCTGCTCACCGGGGACGGCCTGGGGGTGCCGTATCACACCTCGCAAAAAATCGCCTCGCCGGAGATCACGACCGTCGCCGTGTTCGGCGTGGGACCTGTCGGGCTGGGCAGCGTGCTGCTGCAGTCCTACCTGGGCCGCCGCGTGATTGCCGTCGACCGCTCGGACATCCGCCTGGAGTTGGCGCAGCGCCTGGGAGCCCAGGCGGTCGTGCATGCCGACCAGGCAACGCCAGCCGACGCGGTACGCGAGCTGACAAACGGCGACGGCGCGGATGTCTGCATCGAAGCCGCCGGCCGCCCGGAAACCGCCCTGGCCTGTTTCGACGCCGTCCGCACCGCGGGCACCGTGGTCTTCAATGGCGAACAAGGCGCGGTGCCGCTCTCGCCCAGCGACCACTTCATCCGCCGCGACGTGACCGCGGTGGGCGCCTGGTTTTATCACTTCAGTGAATACCCCGCCATGCTCGCCCATTACCGCCAGGGGCTCCGCCTGCAGGAGCTGATTACCGATCAATTCCCCTTCACCGAAGCGGCTACCGCCTACGCGCAGTTTGCCGCGGGGCGTACGGGCAAGGTGTTGCTGCGGTTTACGGATTAGCCGTGTGCCCCGCCGTTATCCGGCAGCCGGCCAGCGGTCCACGAACTCGTATGCATGCTCGATCACGATCTCCTCACCCGGCGCCAGCGTGCGGGTTGGAGACCAGAGCTCGAGGGTGAGGCGGTGGTGCGCCCAATCCATGTGCGTGAAGCAGCGCTCGACCGATCCTCCGCGCAGGTGGTCGATCAAGGCCTGCCCGGTGCCGGTGTCCACCATGCCCCAGGCGCCGGCCGGGAGCTGGGCGCCGTTGTACGTCCGGTCGGTATGCGCCGGATCGTCGGCGTGCGTGCCGGGCAGCGTGTCTTCCTGCCACTGACCGTCCGCGCGGCGAAGCAGCAGGCGCTGTGTCTGCGGGTCCCGTACCACGAAGGGCGGATTGATGCGCAGCGTCGCCTCGCGCGGCTCGGCGGTGGTGTTGCGCAGGACGACGCGCTCATGCACGGTGGCGCCGGGTCCGAGCGACACCTCGCGCTCCAGCTCGAGGCCATTGGCAAGGCGCGCCCGCATCACGATCGAGCTTTCGGTCTTCCGTACCACCTGATACGCCTCGCTCCACCCCGGCGATTCATAGCGCGCCCCGCTATAGAGCTCGCTGCTGTCACGCAACTGCGCGTAGGTATAGGAATCATGCGGCACGGTCCAGCGCGCCTCGCGCCCGTGCATATTCAGGATGCGGCCGCCATACGCCGGCAGGCATTCAACCACCATCCCGTCGCGCTGCAGGCGTTCGATCTTCAGGCGCGAGGGGTAGCGCGGTAATTTAGCCAGGAAGGTATCAATCGTCTGCCCTTCAGCGCTGTGGGTGATCTTTTCGTCCGCCACCACAGCCCGGAATTCCTCGGTCCAGTCAGCGACATCGTCGTCTCGTGTGCTCACCAATGCCTCGCCCACCCGTTGGAATTGCGGGCCATCGGGAACGAACAGCGACATCACCGGCACCTGCGCCAGCCGGACACGCCGCAGCCGCACGGGATCGTTCCGCACGGCAGCGCGCGCCTTGCTGAACAGTGCCTGCGCCTGCGTCACAAAATCACTCGGCAGGCTGTTGGCCACATCATCGTAGATACGCACGTGGTTGCCGGCGCCGTGTTTAAAGGGCGCATGCACGAGATCGATGTACCGGCGAATATACGGCCCGGCCTTCCCGTAATATGCGGCGACAAATTCGTCGATCGCGGTATCGGTATCATAGGAAGGATCCCAGAGCACTTTGGCGAGAATGTAGGTGCGGAGCGGAGCCATCTCCCCGCCGCGAGAGAAGTAATTCGCTTCCTCGTATAGATTGCTGACCCCGTGATCGACATACGTGCGAATGTTGGGCTGCAGCACGTAGAGATTGGGAAACGGGTGCAGGCAATGCGCGTAGTTGATGCCGTAATCCCAGACACTCAAGTGATCGCAGATCGCGGACCAGCCCTGCAGGTCGGCCAGAAAAGCGGCGTTCTCCGGGCAGGTCGCCAGCGGGTGAGAAAAGCAGCTCTCGATGCTGCACAGGCGGACGGTCACATTGGCGGCCGGCCGCACGTGCAGCGGCGGCTTGCGAGTATACGTGTAGGCCAGCGTGTCGATCATGATATTGGGGTGGTCGGCCCGGATGGCGTCGGCGATCGCGTTGACGAAATGCAGCAGCGGTCCGGATTGGCTGCCTTCCGCCGTGGCCAGCGCGCTGCAGCGCTCGCACTCGCAATACCCGGCGCAATCGTTCTGCGAGACGGAGATCACATTGGCGTCCGGCGCTTCGGCAATCCACTGGCGCACTTGCGCGATGGCGATGCGCAGCACCTCGGGATTGGTCAGGCAGAGCTGCGCCCCGTCCCGCCGCCGTTCGCCTTTCACCTGTGCGAAGTATTCCGGGTGCTGATCGAAATATTGCGCGGGCGGCACCAGGCTGGAAAACGAGTGCACGAAGGGGTAATACTGGACCTTGCCGCCGTGAGCCGAATCGAGGGCGGCATTAGCGCTGGTGAAGCGGTTCCGCATGGCAAAGAGCGTGCCACGGTGCTCGGGATAATCGGTGGCCCGGTTCTGCAGTGCCGGCACGTAGTGACGGTCAATGGCGGGCACGCTGATCGCGCCGCGGGTCGGAAAGGTGGCGCAATCCGGCGCGAACCAGCGGCAATGCAGATAATCTTCCAGGAACACGGACACGGCATACAGCACGCCGCGCTGGTTGCCTGCCAGCTGCAGGTCGGCGCCATACGTGCGGATGAGGATGCCGTCCGTGCCCAGCGCTGCCAGTTGCCCTGGTTCCAGGGCATAAGCCTTGCAGCGGCCGACAAATAGACCGTGGCGATTCCCGCGGTCGGCCTCTGGGATAATATTCAGCGTCTGGCCGGTGATGCCGCGGAGATGCTGCTGCAGATCGCCTGCCGCGGTTTGCTCCGTCGGCGTGGGCGCGCCGGGCAGGCAGATGGCATAGGTGTCGGTCGTCACGCACTGGCCGCCGATCCTGACCGTCGCCTGCCCCGTCACCGTCGCGGGGCCGGCATCGCGTTGCGGTTCATCCGCCCCGGGACAGCCGGCGGCTATCGCGAGCACGAGACAAATGAGCCATGCTCTATCGTTCAGCCACCGGCGATACGGCATACGCAAAGGGAAGCACGTTACTCGGCCGATATTCACGGTCATAGCTATCTCCGCATGCAATCCGCTTGTTATTCACTGTCCTCAAACCGGCTGTCCCAGTATGGCGGCCAGTCGATGGCGTCGAGATCCGGGGTGCCGGGGTGCCAGAGGTCGCGCGGTTGGATGGTCAGCTCGCGGTTGTTGGGACGGTCCAGATGGGCGGGCAGGGGCTGGATTTTGCCGGGGACACCGGCGACGAAGCTGCGCGGCGGGATGTCTTTGGTCACCACGGCGCCGGCGGCGATGAAGCTGCGCTCGCCGATGGTTACCCCGGCCATGATGGTGCAGCCGCCGCCGATCATCACGTCATCCTCGATGGTTGCGCCGCGCGGGGTTTCCATGACGTCCACGCGGCCGGGCATGCGGTCGTTGAGGAAGGTCACGCCCGGCCCGACGAAGACGTTGTTGCCGAACCAGGTGCGCGATGGGATGTAGACATGCGACATGATGCGCACGCCGTCGCCGAAGCGAATGAGGCCTTCCAGCGTGGAATGGTGGCAGACGGTGCAGTAATTGCCCATGCGCACCTTGGCGCGGATGACGGTGTAGTGGCCAGACTGGAAATAGTCGCCGATCTTCACGTCGCCGTAAATGACCGTGCCTTTGCGCAGGATGCCGTTCGCGCCGACCAGCGCGCGCCCGCAATCGGGGTGGTAACGGAAACCGACGCAGACATCCTCTTCGATGATCGTGTCTTCGCCGATCGTGGCGTTGTCGAACGGGCTGATCATGATTGGCCTCCTTTACCTGGAAAGGTACTTGAGCATCTTCACGCCGGCCCGCGCCATCAGGTCGCCGCCCGGCTTTTTCCAGGGCAGGTAGCCCGACGTGTAGCGATGGCAGGAGCTGTTGTAGTCGATGTCGCCGACGTTCGGCGCATCCTGGATGTAGGCGATATTGTCGTTCATATAGCCGACCGGAATGGTGAGCGGCAGGTTCGAGCCGGTCCGGATCTGGCGCCCGATGCCCATAAACGGCTCCGCGGGCAAGCCTACCAGGCCGATGTCGCCGATGCGGAAAGCGCCGACCACCACCTCCACGCCCTTCGGCGCTTCGTGCAATCGTCCTTCGGTGTGAAAACGCAGCGCCCATTCCGTCCAGTGCAGCGGCGGCTCGACCAGTTTGATGCGATACTGCGGCGACTGGTTGCGCGCAAAATTCAGCCCCAGGCAGGTGCGCGTGTTTTCGTCGCCGTCGGCGGCGCGCTTGATGAAGTCCTCCATCACGGCGATATCCGCGCGCAGCTTGCGCTCGGGCGGGACCGGCATGAAGGGGAGCAAGACGCGCTGCCAGGCCACGCCCAGGTCGCTGCGCCGGGAAGGCGTCAACGAGCGGCTGGCGGCAATATATGCCTCGCCCAGGTAATGCCCGAGGTGGGTCGCATTGGCCACCCGTTCCTCGACGGGAATATCCGCCATGAAATACTTCGAATTGATCTCACCCGAGCACCCCTGCAGGAAAGCCACCGGGACCCCGCCGTATGCCGCCGACAGGTCGTCGCAGGCCACCTGCGCGTAGTCGCCGAAGGTGATGGGCCTTTCCGGGTTATACGCCGTGCAGGGATGGCTGGTGAACTGCACGAGGAAGCACACCGGCTGCCCATTCGCGTCCGTGAAGGCGATGACCGGCGCTTCGTCGTCAATGTCGCCGTTGAAATCCTGACCGAGCAGCACGCGGTCTTCCTCGCGCATCAGGTAGGTGGAGCCATCGGCGCGGCGTCCTTTGCGGTTATAACTGATACGCCGCTCGCGCCCAACGGCCCACGATACCTGGACGGGGACGAGCTTCGCCTTTAGTTCCCGGGCCACCGTTTCGATCCCCTGCACCATCTCGCGCCCGAAATCGGTCAGTTGATCGTCATGCAGCACCGCATCTTCGTCGGGCAACTGATCGGCGAACGGATAGGTGTCGCTCAGCATGACACAACTGTGATTATGCGACGAGAAGACGGCAATCTGCTCGCGCGGCAACCCGAGGATCTCCCCGACGCGCCGGCGGACCAGGTTCGAGAACGGATAAAAGTCGCTGTAGCACGCCATGGTGATGAAACAGAGGCTCGTGCGAGCATCCTTGAGCAGGAGCACGGTTGTTTTGAGCGGACTGTAAGCCCCGCCCGTGGTGTTATCCGTGCGGCTGTCCGTGGTGGCGCCGGCGCGTGGGGTGATCGCAAACGTTTCCGCGGAGACCAGGAGAGGATCGTTACTCATGCTCGGAGCATAGCACAAAGAGGCATTCCGGGCAATTCCGGTAATGGCCCAGTTGTGTCACCAAAGAGCAGGCTCATGCAGATGGGCAAGCAGGCCAGTGGTGTGTTGGACAGCGTGATACCTAATGATTGATGTAGTAACGCTGGAGCATATCTAGCGAAATAATGTTAAGTTGTAGTTAAAATATGCAAGCGCTTCCATACTAAGTATTGAAAATAACATATAATAGCTATAGAAATCTTAGATGCGCGAATTATTTTACAGCTCACACTACAGCACCCTTTTCTTCGCATCGCAGGATTAATGAAAGGGGGAATTCACTATGAAATTCCAGTTATTAATCAGTCTCTGCGTGGCATTGGCCGCCGCCCTGGTCTTCGGGGGATGCCAGGACGGAGGCGGCTTTGCCTTAACCACCATCGTGTCGGTCGAGCCGAACGATGTGGTGATGTATACCAACCAGCAGCAGCAATTTGATGCCACCGTGACGGGCGCCTACAACACCGCGGTGACCTGGAGCGCGAGCGCCGGCAGCATCACCCAAACCGGTTTATACACCGCACCCAGCACACCCGGCACCTATTATGTGACAGCCACCAGTGTGGAAAACCCGAATGCCTCCGACACGGTCGCCGTGGTCGTGCAGGATTTGGGCGGTGGTACCTTCGCCATCACGCCCACCCAGGTGACGATGCTGGTGAACAACACCCAGCAGTTCGATCCGATCTACTCCGGTCTGGCGCCGGGCGTGACCTGGGAGGTTCAGGAAGAGGGCGGCGGCACCATCGATGAGAATGGTCTCTATACCGCGCCGAACGAGCCTGGCACCTATCATGTCATCGGCACCAGCACCGCTGATCCGTCGCAAACCGCCACGGCAGTGATCACCGTCAATCCGGTGGTCGCCGTCTCCGTCTCCCCGGAGGGAATCACCCTGGTGACCGGCGCCCAGCAGCAACTCGAAGCCGCGGTGACGGGCACTGCCAACACGGCGGTGACCTGGACCACGACCGGCGGCAACATTACGCAAGATGGTCTGTATACCGCGCCCGGTACTCCCGGCACCTACTATGTGACGGCGACCAGCATCGCGGACCCCAGCAAGTCGGATACCGTCGCGATCACCGTCAACCCGGTGGTTATCGTCTCCGTCTCGCCGGACTCGGTCGCTCTCTATACCGGCGCCCAGCAGCAATTCGACGCCATAGTGACGGGTACCAGCAATACCGCGGTCACCTGGGAAGCCACTGGTGGGTCCATCAACAGCAATGGCCTGTATACCGCGCCTGGTCCCGGTACCTACTACGTGACGGCGACCAGCGTCGAGGATCCGAGCAAGTCGTCTACGGCCGAGGTTGTCGTGACGTCACCTCCCCCGACCGACATTACCATCTCCCCGACCGCTGTCACCCTCGACTATGGCGAAACACAGCAGTTCACGGCGGACCTGGTCAATCTTGATCCGGGTGTGACGTGGAAGGTCGATGAAGGCACGGCTGGCGGCACTATCACCAGCACTGGCCTGTATACGGCCCCGACCTCTGCCGGCACTTACCACGTCATCGTCACCAGCACCGATGACCCGACAAAAACGGCGACGGCGACCATCACGGTCGAGGCGCCCATCGTGACCGACATTTCGATCACCCCGAGCACGGTGATCCTCGAATACGGCGCGACGCAGCAGTTCGCGGCGATCCTGGTCAATCTTGGCCCGGATGTGACGTGGAAGGTCGATGAAGGCACGACCGGCGGCACCATCACCAGTGATGGCCTGTATACCGCCCCGAATACGACCGGCACCTACCATGTCACGGTCACCAGCAACGATGACTCGGAGAAATCGGCGACAGCGACCATCTCGGTCGTTCCGCCCATCAGGATGTTTATCACGCCGAAGACCGTGCACCTGTCGCCGGGCGAGACCAAGCAGTTCAAGGGCCATGCCCAGGGCGCGACCAATCCCGATGCCCTCGACTGGTCAGTCCTCGAAACGGATGGCGGCACTATCTCCGATACCGGCCTGTATACCGCCCCGATGGTACCTGGAACATATCACGTGGTAGTCGCCAGCGCCGAGAACCCGAAGCAGAAAGACATCGCAACGGTGGTCGTTGACCCCCAATAGTGGCATCAACGGCTGAAGCGCATGGGCGGCCATCCGAATCTCGGGTGGCCGCCCGCATTTTACATTCATGATGGGGAAGCGCAGGGAATCAACCCTTACGTGGCGAAAAGTCGACGTAAAGGCGGAGTTTCACCATGCACATCCGGCGCTGTGCCTGCCGTGGGCTGATTATCTGCTGCACCATGCTGTTTGCCGCATTGCCGCTGCTGGCGGGATCGCTGGAATTCCGTGCAGCGGGCTTCTTCGCCTCCCCTGATACGCGGGTCAAGCTGCATCGCGAGTCCTGGCGGTATGCCCCGCATCTGGACGTGGACGGCGTGCTGTCGGTGACCATCGACGGTCCTGTGCTGCGACCCGGCTATATCAACCTCAGCGCCAACGGGACGAAAACGGAGATCGACGCGGCGCGGCGCCGGTTGGTCGATGCCGGCGTGATGGGCCCGTCGGCCATCTCATGCCGCAAGACGTTCAGCGAGTACCGGGGCGGCGTGCTGATGCGCCTGGAACTCGGCGAGACGCCACCCGAGGTTACTGAGAAGGTCTGCCGCTTCATCCTGCCGATCGCCGTCTTCAAAGGCCGCCGGACGCGATGGGATGGCGGGGAGATGACGCTGCCGGCCGAGAAACCGCAGCAACTCGTCTTCCTGAACGATGCCGCCGGCAAGGCGAACCGGTTCCGCTTCGACCTGGGGAACGGCCGTGAGCTGGGAGTGCAGTTCCTGTCTCCCGTGAAAAGCCTCGTCTTCGCGGACTGCCGCCAGTGGAACGAGCAGAATTACCACCTGCAGGCCGGATTTGCCGGCAATGGGTTGACCGCCTACCTGTGCCTGCTCATGCCGAATGAGCCGTTCCCCGACATAACGCCACCAGCCGATGTCGCGAAGCCGGCGGTCAATGTCTCCGAACAGGGCGCCGTCTTCTCTGCGCTTGGTGGGCGGTATCAGATCACCGCCGACAGCACCGGCCGGCTCTCGGTACGGAAGCAGGAGACCCCACTGTTCAGCATTGATCCGCCGTATGTGCGGGAGAAGGGCACACCCTACCAGCTGGCGGAGCCGGTCAGTGTTCGGGCGATTGATGGTGGTATTGAGGTTATCTCCCAGGCGAAAAACCTGCCCTTCCGCGTGCGCCAGACCTTCACCATGGGGGAAGACGGCTGGTTGAGCGCCTCGGCGGAGTTTGAAGGCGTGGACGAGCGCACACAGGTTGCCAGCCTGGAGGTCGCGCTGCCCGCCGCCCTTTTCGCCGGAAAAACCGTGCGCGCCGGCGAGCGCTTCGTGCCGCTCCCGGTGGAGCAGACGCCGAATATGCTGGTCAACGACTGGAACGGGAAGGTGCCTGATTACGAACTGCTGCCCGGGGAGGCGGAGCACGTCACGCTGATCTGCGACCAGCGGTTAAAAACGGGGCTGAACGACTATCGGAAGTGGGGGCAACCAAGCTTCAAGATCAACCTGTTTCCTCGAGATGGCATGGTGAAATACCGCCTGCACTTCGCGCTGGATGACGGCCCGCCGCCCGCGGTGGCGAACGGCAACCTGCTGCAGGACGGCGCCGACTTCGAAGTCGGTCCGGAAGGCGTGCAGCCCTTCGCCAATTACAGTTGGACGGAGAAGCTGGTCGCGCCGGGCGTGCCGCCGGTCTTCGACACCACCACCGCCGCGCACGGTGCCGCCAGCCTGCGCCTGACCGCCGCCGATCCGGTGAAGCTGGGCAACCCTCGCGGTTTCGCCTTCGTCGGCGCCGTGTTTAACCGCGTGGCCTTGCAGCGCGACCGGAACTACACCATATCGGCCTACCTGAAAGCAGACCGGCCTGGCATGAAGGCGGTGCTCTACTGCGGCGAAACCACCTGGGCGGGCAACGAGTGGGGCGAGATCCCCGTCAGCACCGAGTGGCAGCGCTACAGCATCCCCTTCTACACCGGCAGCTTTGACCGCAGCGGCTACTACCTCACCTGGGTCGGCCTGTCGCCGGGGTGCACGGAGGGGACGCTGTGGGTCGATGCGGTGCAGCTCGAAGAGGGAGGCCTCAGCGACTTCCAGCCCGCGACCGCCGAATACGGGATGGAGGTTGCCGATAATGATAAGCTCTTCGAGCAGGGAATGGCGTGCAAGGCCATGCTCCGCGTGCGCAACAACGGCCGGCAGCCGCTGGCCGGCAGCGTGCAATATGTCATTCGAGATTATTGGGAGCGCGCAGTGCGCACCGGCGACATCCCCGTGAAAGTGGCGGTCGACGCCAGCGCCGCCTATCCGGTGAACCTGGGTCAATTGCCATGCGGTTATTACCGCGGGTATTTCACCGTGCCCGGGGGCGACGTGAAGGAGATCATCTTCGGCGTCTACCAGCCGCAGCCGTTGACTACATCTCCCGACGATTGGCCGCTGGCGTGCCACAACGACCCGTCGCCGTTGGTGCGCAAGCTCGGCTTCGGCTCCGTGCGCGCCTTCGAGGTGTTCGAATTCTCCGGCATCGCGCCCGCGGCGGGGCAGTTCGACTTCACCCGCGCCGACCGCATGGTGCAGCAGGCGAAAGCCAGCGGCCTGAGCATCATGCCCATCCTCGGGGAGTTCAGCTGGCCCTCTTACCGCCCGGATTGCCCCATCCCTGCCTATGCCCTGGACAGAGTGACCGAGAACACGGTAGATGGGCGGCGCGTTCGCATGGCCTGGCCGAAACTGGACGCCTGGAAGGCCTACGTGCGTGCTCTCACCGCCCATTTCAACGGTGAGGTCACAGACTGGGAAGTGATGAACGAGCCCAACCTGAAGATGACGCCCACCGAATATCTGCCGTATCTCAAGGCGGCGTATGAGGGGGCGAAGGAGGGTAACCCCGACTGCAGGATCGTCGGCATCTGCGCCACCTCCGACTTCGCCGGTAAGCCCGGCTCCTTCACCGACAGCGTGCTCAAGCTCGGCGGCGCAGCCTACCTGGATATCCTGTCGGTGCATCTTTACAACACCAACCCGCCCGAGCGCACGCTGGAGACCGGCTCCGACCGCCTGCTGGAGGGCTGGCGCAAAACCCTGCAGGCCTACGGCAAGGACGCGCCGGTCTGGCATTCCGAGCGCAGCTTCAGCAGCCGCGAGCTCGGTTACTCGCCGCAAAAGGTGAACACCCCCGTCGAATATTGCGACGAGCCGCAGTTCCTCATCGGGACCTTCAAGCAGAAGGCGGAATACCTGGTGCGCGAAACGCTGTTGGATACCGTGTCCGGCCATGGCGGGCGCTTCTTCTGGTTCGGCCTCTTCGACTCCACCAGCTTTCTCACCACCCGCTACTTCCAACCCTACGGGCTCGACCACACCGAGTACGACGGATCGCCCAATCCGGAGCTGATCGCCGCCAACGGGTTGGCGCGCGCCCTCGCCGGCCGCTCCCACCCCGTCCGTCAGTTCACTCGCGACGACGGCGCCCGCTGCTGCATCTTCACCGGCGAAGCCGGCTCAGTAGCCGCGCTCTGGAACTGGCAGGCCTCGAGCCGTCTCACGATCAACGTTGGGAAAGCTCGCTTCACGCTCCGCGACTTCTTCGGCGAAACTATCACCGTGCAACCGAACGCACAGGGTGCTATCACCGTCGAGCTGGACAGCGTGCCCAGGTATCTGTCCTTCGACGGCCTGGACGGCGACGGCTGTTGCCGCCTGCTGGAACAGGCACGGGTGGAATGAAGGGGGATATGCCGGCAGGCCGGAGGGGTAGTGAGCACCACCCCTCCGGATCGCTGTTCGGGGCGTTACCCGCCGGCTGGGACAGCAACCTCAACTGGCATGAACGTTTTCTTGTCGAGGAGAATCGAATTCATCACATCCTGGAACTGCTTCTTCGACATCTTCTCATCAGACAATCCTTCTTCATTGCATGCTGCCCAGGCGGACAGCACCAGGCGGTACCAGAATTCGCAGGCGGGTTTCATGCAGTCGGCCAGTCTGCGCTGGCCTATGGCGCTGCGGATGAATTGCTTCGCCTCCGCGCATGCATCCTGGTATTGCTTGGGTTGGCCTGAGGCATCGAGGACGTAATCGATCACGTCGATGGTGTCCAGGGTATGCTTCAGAAGCTCGTATGCTCCGTCTTGGGCGCTCTTTTCATCGAGAATGTCGCCGGTCAGTGCGTTGAAGGCCAACTCCTGGTCGAGTTGCATGGATAACACGGCATTATCCCATATACCGTGGAACCCGGTGTTCTTCGGCTTGCCTTTATCATCCTTCTCTGCCAGCCAGGATTCGTGCCCCTTCGGGTAGATCGATACATGGGCCGGGTTGCACATGTCGGCACAATAGTGTGCGAGCACCCAGGCGGCACAGTAAAAGCGTTCGAACTTTTTATCCGCGGCATATCGCTTCATCTCGCCGAACACTTCGCCGACCCGCTGGTGGATTCGGCCGTCTCCGGTGGGCGTATAGACGCTGCCTTTCTTCTCGATATCGCAGTAATGGTTGGGCCCTTCACCCTTGCGAAACACGCCCGTCATCCCGCTGAGTATTCGCGAGGCCGTATAGGCATTCGACCAGCAATCCGGGAAGACCACGAGCTTATGGATATCGACTTCGGTCGTATGATTCCCCGTCAGCAACCCGTGCAGCGGACCGTCCGTGGCCGCGAGTGCTTTCAGCAAAAAATCACCGATGAGGCGGTGGTTGGATGCCCCCCATACGGGACCGAAGCCCGTATTATGGGTCGGCACGAGATCGACTTCCAACTCGCGGCAGACAACATTGCACATCGTGGCCAGCGAGAAATGGGTGTCCTTCTCATCGTCCTCAAAATCCAGCAATCCCCAGTTGATCGCCAGCGGCCGGTAGGTCCCCACTCCCGGTTCGTCGAGGACATACAAGGCGCCGGAATCGCCTTTTGCGTTGCGGAACCCTGTCGGGTCCCCCTCGCGCGGACCGACGAGCAGGTGGGCGGAATAGCACTGGCCGGCCATCGACTTGTAGACCGGGAAGAGTCCGGTAACCTCACCGCGCACGGCATGCGAGCGGGCGCCGTATCCTTTGACCGGCTGCCCAAGCAGGCCGAGATCCACATCGCTATCGTAGACGTCGCCGATGTCGCCGACCTCATAGAGCGTGGATGTCCAGGCGCTGGCATCGTCCACGTCGATGAGTCCTACGTCGAGAGTTGATTGGTTCTCATCGAAGGGATACGCGGGGAAGAGGCGGGAAAACGGCACATGCCCGACGCATTTCCCGGTGGTGCCGATCGGCTCTTCGGCGCTGCGCGAGAGCGGATAGACCGGTGTTTTGGTATGACCGCAGACATGTCCTGCGGTAAGGGCATATAGCCGCGCGCGATCGGTGGCAAGGCAGGCGACCGTCCCATAGTGGTCGATTTGCTGCACGCGCGTACACACAGCCGAGCCGCCGCCGAAAAGGTTATCGGCACCCAGGTAGTCGGGCTCTCTGATCGACGCTAATCCGTCGTCGTCGAGATTGACACTGATCACGCAGGTCGGTACAGCCATCGTTCCGTATTCGAGCAAGGCCGGCACCAGTTGCAGGGGATTGGTCATGGGAGAAACGGAGCGCGCCAGCGTTTGCCGGGAATGAAAAGTATCCAGCGGCACCCAGTTCTTCACGAAGACCAGCACGCATGGCCAGGATTCGTTGTTCACACAGCTGTTGCGCAGCGTGCGGGGTTTGGCCGCCGCATTGCGCACGGTCAGCTCCGGAGCGTCTTCCTGGCGGAAACGGTAGAACCCGATGGCCGTCGCGACGACGTTATAGCGCTTGAAGAGTGCGGGATGCCAGGCGTTGCGTACCTCCATCAAGGCGCGCAGGTTGAAAAGCTCCACCGGTATCGACGGGTTGGGGGTGGCGTTTTCTCTCATCAAATACCTCCATTGAAAAATACATTGGCTTATTTAACGGGACAGCCCGGGCGATCTACGCCAGGGAAGATTTATCGGTAAGTAAGTATAATTGTATCATAACAATGGACCGCTTGGCGGCAGAATAAGCCAACAAGCGGTTCGGTATTGTATTCGCTGTTAGTTATGTCCGGTTAGACGGGGTTACCGCCCTTCCGCCTCGATCACAAGCCGGCTGACGATACCGCGCAGGCCGGGGGTATTGAAGGGGCGGGCTTCCAGCGTGTTGCGGCCGGCGTGCAGCTTCCACGGGAAGGCGATGCAGCCGCCGGTCGCCTTCATGGGATAGGCTTGCACGGCGCCCGCGGGGCCATTCGGCGTCCAGGTGGTCCAGGCGCCACCGTCGATGCGATATTCGTAGCCGGCGAACTGGGGCGTGACGGTGTCGAGGATGACGCGCAGCGTGCCGGCCTCCGGCGTCTTCAGCAGGTGGATCTGCGCCTGGTTCAGCGTCCAGTACAGGTCGGCTTCCCGCGTGGTGAAGAAGTCGGTCCACGGGATGTCCGGGGTGGCGGCGTCCTTCCAGAAGATGAAGCCGAGGAACTTGAAATAGCCCTGGCCGTGCTCCGGCTCCTCCGGCTCGCGGTGGTCGACAAAGTTGTTGCGCAGCGGGATAAACATCTGCTCCGTGCTTTTAATGGTCGCCTCCCGATCGTCCGCAAAGGACGGCTCCACCTTCTCCGTGCCTTCGCTCATGTTGGTGGCGAGCATTTTGATGTCGTCCCACTTTTTGTTGATGTAATAGGCTTTGTGCACCTCCAGCTCGCTCAGCGGGATGCCGTTGCGCTCGAAGTTGTAGGTGGAGCGGCGGCGATCGTTGGGGTCCATGCCGGCGTCCATCACCATCCACTTCTTATACTCGTTCGACCACGCTTCACTCAGCGCATGGCCGCGGAAGATGGAGCGCACCGGGTAGCCCAGCGCCTGCGAGCACTGTACAAAGGTGGTGGCGTAATGGGTGCACATGCCCAGCGACTTGTTGCCCGGCGCCAGGGAGAGGATCACGCGGGCGTCCCAGGAGGGCAGGTAGTTCAACGAGCCCATGCTCCAGCCGTCTCGCCACTGCTCGCGCGTCCACTGGCGCAGCAGGAAAAGCTTTTCAAAATCCGTCTTGCCGGGGGCGATCACGTCGGCGAGCTTCCAGTTGTCGCGCAGTACGCGGGAGTTGCCGTTGTAGTCGGCATAGGCATACTCGTAGGAACTGCGCACGATATGCTCGTTGGCGTCCTCCGCCATCCGCACACGCGCGAAGGCGCGATCAGCGGCCACCGGCGCCGCGGAGAAGCGTGCGGTCACCCGCCGCACCACCGGCGTCGCCTGCGCCGCACTGGTACCCAGCACCAGCCGCCACTGGACGAAGCGCTCGAAACCGGCGGCCCCGCCGCGCGACGGCCAGGGTTTCCACGCACTCCAGCTTTCCTCGTTGCTGTCGGGGGTCGGGCCGCTGCGCAGGAAGACCTGCACCGAGGTGCCCTGCGGCGTCACCGAATCCACCTCCAGCGCATCGAGCCGTCCGTCGGCGCCGGCGGGAATGCCATCCTGCATGACGGCGGACGCCAGGTCGATCACCGGCGAGACGATCCAGGCGTTAGGCGCATAGCGACCGAGGCTCAAGCGGACGGACAACTCGCCGTCGATATACCCGCCGTCACCCAGCCGGTCGGCATCCCAGGTGGCGCCACCGTCATGGCTGACTGCTGAGCGGTTCGGCTGCTGGCTGCGCTCCACGCGGATATCCCCGCTGCCGGCTCCCCGCGCGCGGAAGATGAACTCGTTCGCCCCGGCCTTCAGCAGCGCCGGCGGCACCATGAAGCGCTGGAAGTTGGCATTCCAGTAGGAATTTTCCAGCAGCTTCGCGTTCAGCTCCTTGCCGTTGATCAGGATGGCGCAATCTTTCACCGAGCCATCCACGATCAGCATGGCAGTGGTCACCCGCGGATCGTCCACCAGCAGGATCTTTCGCGCCTGCGTCTTCCCGCGGATGGGCTGGAAATCGTTGTATCCCGCGCCCATGTCGTCGGTGACCAGCACGCGGTTGACCAGCTTGACCGACCCCGGATCGCTCAGGCTGTCCAGGAAGCGGTTGCGGTAGCACTCGTCGAAGTCCGCCGCCGAATCCCAGGCGCGCGTGGCGTTGATTCGCGCCGCCTGCGCCAATGCCGCGCAGGTGATGAATAGACTCAGGCAGGCAATGATGAAGAAGCGCAGGTGAAGCTGGTGCATGGAACCCTCCCCGAAATAGGTTGCGCGTGGAGTGACCGCTCTCTTATCCCAATTATCCCCTCGCTGGTCTGATCTCGCAAGAGGCTCCGTCGACATCGGCGACGATTCGGGCATGAAGGAGCGACTGAAGATTCGCTCCAGGGAAGAAAGCTTCGATGGTTGGAGACTGTCCGCTATCCGTTCTCCGAACCTTATTCGTTGATTTCCGGCATCACGTCATTTGCCGTGGATTTATAGCCGTAATCGCCGGACTGGTTTTCAGCAAGCGCAAAGATCAGGGCGATGCGGCCGGCGGGGCGGTCGATGTTATCCACGGTGATGGGGGCGGCTTTGCGGTAGAGCGTGATGGCGGAGTGAGGCGACTTCAGCGGCTCGACGGCGGCCAGGCGCAGCTCACGTTCGTCGCACGCCTGCAGGAACGGCAAGTCGATCGCTTTGACGACCGATCCGGAGGCATCGTCTCCCCCGCCCAGCAGCACGACCGTCGAGATGGGCAGGGTGGTGTCGCCGCGTATGGAAATCAACTTTTCTTTCTGCAGCGCCGGCACGATATGGAAGAGATCGCTGCCGAGGTCGGCAGCCAGCAACTGCATCAGGTTCCCCGCACCGGCCTTTTCCGGGGGCGTGCGCTGCGCTCGCATATACACACGGCCAGCTTGTTCGGGAGTAACCTGCAGCAATGTGGGCTTCAACGCCACTTCCGCGGTGATGGTGGCGCCCGCCAGCGTGAAGGCCTCGCGCACGTCGGTCATCTTCTCATCGGGGAAGGTCATGGTATTCTGCACCAGCACCACGTTGCGGCCGAACATGCGGTTCTTCACCAGCAGCGGCAGCGTGCGATCGGTGAAGCGGTCGGTGCGTTCTTCGATATTCTGCAGCGCCTGCGTGCGTTTAAACTCCGCGCGCAGGTCCTGAATTTGCTTGCCCAAGCTCGGCGCGTCGGTCATCGCCACGCCCAGTAAAATGCCGATAATCAACGCGACGAAGACGGCGGTCAAGCTGGCCAGATGGTAACGGAAGTCGAGTGGCATTGAGTAATCCTGCTCTCCATAATACCCTTTCGACGGGGCATGGCATGGTCCCTGCCGGAAGTGGACTAACTAATTAGGGATGCATAGGCACATGTGAAGGGTTCCGAAACAGACCTTGTGATTTACGGCTCTTTATGCGCAGTGCTGTTTTTTTTCACCGGCGCCCCGCCCATCGTCCGCCGGCGAAGCTGACCGCAGGCGCCGGTCACCTCCTCGCCGCGGGACCGGCGGAGGGCGGCTTCCACGTTGTGGCCGCGCAGGCGGGAGGTGAAGCTTTCGGCGGCGGCAATCAATTCCGGCGCCGACAGCTTCAGGCCGGGTAGGGTGCCTTCATTCAGGTTGAGCGGGATGACATTCACCATCGCCTGCAGGCCGCGCACCAGGGCGGCCAATTGGCGCGCATCCTCCGGCGAATCGTTGCTGCCGGGCACCACGGTATATTCGAAGGTGATCTTGCGGCCGGTGCGATTGACATACTGGCGCGCGGCGGCGATCAGCTCGTCCAACGGGTATTTCTTCGCAATCGGCAGCAGCTTCAGCCGGCCTTCCTGGGTGGGGGCGTGCAGCGAGATCGCCAGGTTCACCTGCAGTCCCTCGTCAGCCAGGCGCTCGATGCCGGGGGTGATGCCCACGGTGGAGAGGGTGATATGCCGCTGGGCGAGATCCAGTCCCTGTGGGTGCAGCAGCAGCCGCACCGAGCGCAGCACCTGCTCGTAATTCGCCAGCGGCTCGCCCATGCCCATGTAGACCACGTTGGAGATGCGCCGGCCCTCCGGCAGCGATGCCTGCACGCGGTAGACCTGGTCCACGATCTCCGCCGCGGACAGGTTGCGCTTGAAGCCGCTTTGCCCGGTGGCGCAGAACTTGCAGCCGAAGGGGCAGCCCACCTGGGTGGAGATGCACACGGTGGCGCGGGTGGCGGTCGGAATGTAGACGGATTCCACCGTGTTGTCGTCGGCCAGCGCGAAGAGGAAACGGGTGGTGCCGTCAGATGCTTCCGCGCGGGTCATTTCGCGGAGCGCGGTCAGCCGGAAATTTTCCGCAAGCTGCCCACGCAGCCCCGCGGGCAGATCGGTCATCTGCGCGAAATCCGTCGCCAGCCGCCGGTGCATCCAGCCGAACAGTTGCCTGGCACGGAACGCCGGCGCCCCCAGCGGCTCCAGCGTCGTGGCCAGCTCCTCCGGGAACAACCCCTTCACATCAGGTTTTGCAGAATCCTGCGGCATCGTCTGTACCATCATCTCTACGAAACGGTCATCATTTTTCGTCATTGCACAATATCATGGACTAAACCGATATTGTGAAATACTGGAAACATCCGTGAAACATAGTCGGGCAGAATCCTGGTGACAATAGTTCAAATTCAATTCAGGCAGCAAGCGAGGAAAGGCCATGAAGCTGTTGCAACCGTTCATCGAAGAACTGCCCCTGGGGGTCCATTTCGATCCCCATACCCGGCGCAAGACGGTCTTGTTCGAGAAGGTGACCGTGTGCCCCTCCTGCCGCAGCCTGCACACGCTCCGCCATGACGGCCAGCATGTCTTCTGCACAGATTGCGACTGGAGCACCCGCACCCGCCCGCCGATTACCGCCGCGTGATCGTAGGGGCGAAGGGCCTTCGCCCCGTTATGGGAATGGTGTGCAAGGCGAGGCGAAGACCCTTCGCCCCTACGCCTTCACCACTTTATCGCTGTGCAGCGTCGCCGCGGCGTTGCGCGTGTCGATGACCAGCCGGCTATGCTCGACGATGAAGCCGTAGTCATAACTGGTGTGGTCTGTGGCAATGACGGCGCAATCATAATCGGCCAGCGCCTCCGCCGTCAACGGTACCGAGGCCATTTCGTAATGATATTTTCGCAGCCGCGGCATGTTGGGGAGATACGGGTCGTTGTAGTCCACCCACGCGCCCCGCTCTTTGAAGAGTTCGATTAGCCGCAGCGATGGCGACTCACGCATATCGTCCACGTCCCGCTTGTAGGCCAGGCCCAGCAGCAGCACGCGCGCGCCTTTCACCGGCACCCCGCGGTCGTTCAGCGCCTGCACCGTGCGCTCCACCACATAATGCGGCATCGAGCTGTTGATCTCGCCCGCCAGCTCGATGAAGCGCGTGCTGAAGTCATACTCCCGCGCCTTCCATGTCAGGTAGAATGGGTCCACCGGGATGCAGTGCCCGCCCAGGCCCGGGCCGGGGTAAAAGGCCTGAAACCCGAACGGCTTGGTCTTCGCCGCGTCGATGACTTCCCACACATCGATATCCATGCGGTCGAAGAGCAGCTTCATCTCGTTCACCAGTGCAATATTGACCGCGCGGTAGATGTTTTCCAGCAGCTTCGCCGCCTCCGCCGCCCGCGTAGAGGAGACCGGCACCACGCGCGCTACCACGGAACCATACAAGGCCTTCGCCACCTCCAGGCAGCCCGGCGTGTAGCCGCCGACGATCTTCGGAATGCTGGAGAGCGCGAAATCCGGGTTGTTCGGGTCCTCGCGCTCCGGCGAATAGGCCAGGAAAAAATCCTCGCCCGCCGTCAGTCCCGTCGCCTCTAAAATCGCGCGCATATCTTCGTCGGTGGTGCCGGGGTAGGTGCTCGACTCCAAGACGACGAGCTGTCCCGGCTGCAGGTGCTGCGCGATGGCGCGGGTGGTGTCGAGCACGAAGGAGATATCCGGTTCGCGGTATTTATTCAGCGGCGTGGGCACGCAGATGATGATGCAGTCCACCTGGCACAGGTGGGAGAAGTCGGCGCTGGCGGTGAAGGGCTTGTCATGCTCGAACAGCCCTTTCACTTTGTCGACGGGGATGTGCTTGATGTAGCTTTCTCCCGCGTTGAGCGACGAGACTTTCTTTTCGTCAATGTCCAGACCGACCACCGGGAAGCCGATGGTGCTGAACTCAATCGCCAGTGGCAGGCCTACATAACCCAGTCCGATCACGCCGATGACGGCTTCCTTGCGTTGAATCTTCTCCAGAAGACTCATGGTTTTTCCGGTTTCCGCGTATACCATTGATTCACATGCCCCTTAAACGCCTGTCCCTCCCGGACAGCACGCCACCAATCAACATTTTTTACATACCAATCCACAGTCTGCGCCAACCCGCTGGGGAAATCCCATGCACGCTTCCAACCCAATGCTTCGGCGCGCGAGGGGTTCACGCTGTAGCGGTAATCGTGACCGGGACGGTCGGTGACGAAGGTCATCAGCGCGCACGGCTTGCCAAGCAGATCCAGGATCCGTTCCGCCACCTCCACGCCGGTCACCTCCAGCCGCGCTCCCAGGTTATACGCTTTCCCGGTTTCGCCGTGATGCAAAACCAGATCAATCCCCGCGGCGTGGTCATCCACGTGCAGATAATCGCGCACGGCCGAGCCGTCGCCGTAGAGCGGCAGCGGTTGATCATTGAGGGCATTGGTGATGAAGAGCGGGATCACCTTCTCCGGGTATTGGTACGGGCCGTAGGTGTTGGAGCCGCGGGTGATGACGACGTCCATCCCGTAGCTGATGCCATAGCTGCAGACCAGATGCTCGGCGCCGGTCTTGCTGGCCGCATAGGGGCTGCGTGGCGCCGGCGCGTCGGTTTCCAGCGAGTGGCGGTCGGTGCCGGCCAGGTCGCCGTAGACTTCATCAGTGGAGACTTGCAGGAAGCGCTTTACGCCCGCCTTGCGCGCTTCGTCCAGCAGCACCAGCACGCCCTCGATATTCGTGCGCACGAAGGGCCGGGCGTCTACCAGCGAGCGGTCTACGTGGCTCTCCGCCGCAAAGTTCACGATGGCGTCGATGCCGTCCATCACCCGCCGCACGTCCTCCGGTTCCGCGATGTCGCCGCGGCGAAAGATGACGCGCTCCGCCACCGGCTCCAGATTCGCCAGGTTGCCGGCGTAAGTGAGCTTATCCAGCACCGTGATCTGCCACGCGGGATGCGCCTTCACCATATTGCGCACGAAGGCGGAGCCGATGAAGCCCGCTCCGCCGGTGACCAGGACGCGTTTGAATTCAGCCATGATCGATCTCTCCACTGGGATCGCAGGCAGCGTGCGCCGTCGTCCCCCCTAACCCCAGCCCTTCCCCCCCGATGGGGAAGGGAGCACCGGATTATTAATATGAAAACCTTACGCATTTTTAGCTGCCAACTCCCTTCCCCATCGGGGGGAAGGGCTGGGGTTAGGGGGGACGACGGCGCACGCTGCCTGCGGTCCCAGGGATTATCCTCGATTTGTTTCCCAGAACTCCGCCCCCCAGTAATCCCACGGCAGCCGTCCCTCATTCGAGTCGGCGGGGTCGAACTGGTCGTCCATCGCGTAGAGCAGCAGCGCGCCGTCCGCGCCGGCCCGGTACCCGTGCGCGACACCGGAAGGGATATACAACAGCCCCGGCTCCTCGGCGGACAGCACGTAGCGCCGCCGGTTGCCGCTGGTCGGCGAATCGGCGCGCACATCCACCAGCCAGACCAGCAGCGCCCCCGCGATCGCTGACCAGATCTCATTCTGCTCGCGCTTCGGGTGCAGGTGGAAAGCGTTGACGCGCTCGGGCGCCGCCCACGAGCAGGATAACTGCCGCGGCTCGAACGGCACCGGCAATCCCTCGACCTTGCCGTCCGTGCAGCGCAGGTACTCCATGAAATCGCCTTCCAACGCGCGGTGCCGCTTCAGCGGGTGATAAAAGGCGCCCGCAATCTGCGGCTGCGAGCCGTATTGCTGGAAGGTCAGCGTTGATTCTACGTCAGGGGTCAGATGTATACTCATCATCAAACTCACAATCTCTGATCTGCACGTTCCCTCGCCTTGCCGCCGGTTGGAAGTGCGATTCTCAGTCTGGAAGGGTGCGAGAGCCCCGCTCGTCTATCGGCAAGCTTCCCGGTCATCGGCGGGGCTCTCGCACCCTTCCAGACTGAGAATGTGCTTTCCACCGCTGAATCAAAGCCGTTCGCATTATCTGAGTATTATATTATCTCCCACTTTTCTTTCAATTGGCACCACCGTGAAATATCCAATGAGATATCGTCCGGCAGCGCCACCGGTGCTTCCGCTTTGCTCGCCGGTCGCACCTCCGGGTTCCGTCGGTGTGCCAGCTCAAAGGACGTTTTCCGCTCCGTGGCAATATGCAGCGTATCGAACGGGATCTCCCGGCAGCGGGTGATGGCCAGCGCGATCTCCGGCGCGATGACGTCGATGTAATCCTGGCTGGTGTAGACGTCGGTAAAGGCCACCGGGTAAGGCCACTGGCGCGCGCGGAAGCTGCTGCGGATGGACAGATGCCGCGGCAGCAGGCGGACAATCGATTCCGCGACCAGCTTGGTCAGCGAGTAATAATTCCGCACCGGGCCGGGCGTATCATCTTCCCGGTACATGCCGCGCGTGCCTTCAAAGACGTAATCGGTGGACAGGTAGACCAGCGGAATGCTGGTGCCCAGCAACGCGCGGACGATGTTACGTGTGCCGTCCACATTCGACTGCCAGCAGTGCTCGCGGTCACGCTCTGCGCCCGCCACGTCGGTGTAGGCTGCGGCGTGCACCAAGATCTCCGGTCGATAGCGCTCCAGCGCCGCCGTGATGGTCTCCGGCTGGGTAATATCGAGCTCCGCATGTGGCGGAGCGGCAATCTCCGGCAGCAGGACGCGCAATTCACGCCCCAGCTTGCCCGACCCGCCCGTCAGCAGGATGCGGGGCTCGCTCATAAGCACACCTGGCTGCGGTCGCCCAGCACCAGTTGGATGGTGTGTTTCCGGTGGGCGCCGCCCCCGTGCACCTCCACGCCCTGGCCGAGAATGCTGGCGTCCAGCCGGTAGGGGAGGGCGCGGATCTCCACGCCGTCCATCAATATCGAATATTCAACCTCGCTGCCCTCGACCACCACATCGCGGCCCACGGCGGTATACGGCCCAACATAGCTGTCGCGGATGACCGCGCCGGCGGCGATGTGGGCAGGCCCGCGCACGGTAGAGCGCACCAGCTTCGCACCGGCCTCTACCACCACGTCGCCCATCACCTCGCTCTCCTCCAGCTCGCCCTGCACGTCGCGCACGATCTGCGACAGCACCAGGCGGTTGGCCTCCAACAGGTCCTCCGGCTTGCCGGTGTCCTTCCACCAGCCGCGCACGGTGTGCGCCGTTACCCGGCACCCGCGGTCGATCAATCCTTGAATGGCATCGGTGATCTCGTATTCACCGCGCCAGGAAGGCTGCAGCGTGGCGATCACCTCATGAATCTTCGCCGGCAGCAGGTAAATGCCCACCAGCGCCAGGTCCGACGGCGGGTCCTTCGGCTTCTCGATCAACTGCGTCACCTGCCCGGCCGCATCCAGCACTGCCACGCCGAACTGCTGCGGGTTGGGCACCGGGGTGAGCAGGATGATGCCCTCCGCGCCTCCCTGCCGGTACTCATCCACCAGGTGCGCAATGCCGCCGGAGAGGATGTTGTCACCCAGGTACATCACGAAGGGATCGTCGCCGAGGAACGGTTGTGCGGTCTGCACCGCGTGGGCCAGCCCGCGCGGGGCGGATTGCACGATGTAGGTGATGCGGGCGTTCCAGCGCGCGCCGTCACCCAGTGCGGCCCGCACCTCGTCGCCGGTCTCCGGGCTAATGATCACCCCGATGTCGGTGATGCCCGCGGCCACCAGATCGTCCACGCCGTAAAAGAGGTTCGGCTTGTTGGCGATGGGGATCAACTGCTTCGCGCGCGTGAAGGTCAGCGGCCGCAGCCGCGTGCCTTTGCCGCCGGACAGGATCAAACCTTTCATGTAACACCCTCTCAACCCGGGTCGGGGATTACCGGGTGCAATACCATGACATAGCCTACCACAGAGGCAAACTTTTTTTCAATAGTAGACGGTATTGGGAAGGCGTAATTGGGAGGGCGAGCGTCCTCGCGAGCCGCGTGCGAAGAATCCGTGAACGATTTTAGATTCGGTATTTACGTAGAACAGGCCTTAAAGGCATTATCACAGCAAACGGGCTCATAATCGCGGCTCGCGAGGACGCTCGCCCTCCCACCCCCTACTTTTCTCGCTTCACCATCGTCTCCGCCAGCTCGCGCAACAGGCGCACGCCATCATTCGCGGGCAGGATGTCCAGGTATTGCAATGCGTCTTGCAGGTAGCGGTCGGCCATGGCTTTCACGTCATCGATGGCGCCCAGGCGGCGGAGCAGGGCGGTGGCGGCGACAATGTCCTCGTGTGAGGCGTCGTCATGGCCCAGCACGGCGGACAGTTGCGTGCGCTCGGCTTCATCCGCGCGCGTCCAGGCGAGGGCGATGATCAGCGTGCGCTTGCCTTCGCGCAGGTCGTTGCCTACCGGCTTGCCCAGCTTCTGCTCGCTGCCCACCAGGCCCAGCACGTCGTCCTGCAGTTGAAAGGCGGTGCCGGCGCGCTCGCCGAACTCGGCCAGCGCGCGCACTTCGGCATCTTCCTGCCCGCGGGCCAACAGGCCGCCGGCCCACCCGCAATAGGAGAAAAGTGCAGAGGTTTTCGTGCGCATCATGTGCAGGATATCTTCTTCCGCCACCTCGGCCACCGGCAGGAAGGGCAGTTGGATATCCCGCGCCTCCCCCTCCACAATGGCCGGACCCACCACGCGCTGCAGTTGGTGGATCAGCCGCAGTGTGACGCGCGGGTCGGCGCCCAGTTCCGGCAGTGTGGCCAGCAGCGTGATCGCCCACGATTGCTGGCAGTCGCCCGCCAGGATGGCCATCGACAGCCCGTAATGCGCCGCTTCCTGGTGCAATCCGAACTGCTTGCGCCCTTCTTCTTCCATCAGGGCGTGCGCGCTCGGGTGGCCGCGCCGCATGGCGTCGCGGTCGATGACGTCGTCGTGCACCAGCGTGTAGGTATGATACAGCTCCACCGCCGCCCCCGCGCGCAAGGCCGCCGGCAGCGTCCCGCCCAGCGCTCGGCACGCCCAGGCCAGCATCGCCGGTCGCAGCGCCTTGCCGCCTGATAACGGATAGGCCAGCACCGCCTGCCGCAATTGCGGCGGCGCGAAGGCCGGCTGCAGCGATTCGTCGCGGATAATCTCGGCGACGGCATGAGCGACGGATTGGAGTTCACGTGTGAGCGACATATACTGCCTCGGGACTGACCCCGCAGTTCCACCTTCGGGGACTGACCTCGCATTTCTACTTGCTACCAATGCTCCACCCGGCAGAGGGTCAGTCCCCACGGATAGGGAAGCCTCCCTGTTCATGGAGACAGACCCTCGAACGGACGTTATGATTTCCGGATGGGCTTCATTTTCGGGACCTGTCCCCCGGCTTCTGTATCTTCTCCAGCAACCACTCTCCCACCGTGTCAGGCACGTTCACGATGCCGATGGGTACGTTGCGCGCGCTGTTCGGGCCATGGCTGTCTGTGCCGCCGGTGACCGCCAGGCCGTAATGCCCCGCCCAGCGCAGCAGCCGCTCGGTGACCGCCGGCTGATGATCGCTGTGATAGGCCTCCAGCGCGTCCAGCCCGGCCTCTTTGAGCTTGCGGATGAAGCGCAGCGGGTCACCCAGCTTGCCGGGATGCGCCAGCGAGACGATGCCGCCGGCCTTGTGGATCACCGCAATGGCATCCTCCGGTCGGTACGGCGAGCGCGGCACGTAGGCCTTGCATTTCCGCCCGATCAGCTTGTCGAAGGCCTGCTCACGGCTCACGACGTACCCCGCGTCCACCAATGCCTGCGCCACGTGCGGCCGCCCGATGGAGCCGTGGCCGGCAACATTCAGCACGTGCTCCAACTCCAGCGGACAGCCGAATTCCGCCAGCCGCGCCAGCATCTTTTTCGTACGCTCCAGCCGTCCCGCGCGCAGCGTCGCCAGCGTCCCGCGCAGCACCGGCGAGTCGGGCGGGAAGCCGTAGCCAAGGATATGTACGTCCTCGCGTCCGACATCGGTGTTGATCTCTACCCCGGCAATCACCGTCACGCCGCATTCCACGCCGGCCGCCTGCGCCTCCGGAATGCCGCCCAGTTCATCATGGTCGGTGATGGCAATGATGCACACATCCCGGCTTGCCGCCGTTTCGACTGTCGCACACGGCGAGAGCGAGCCGTCGGAGTAGGTGGTGTGCAGGTGCAGGTCGACATGTCCCATGCTATCGCGAAACTCCCTCACCCCCGGCCCCTCTCCCACTGAGAGGGGAGCGGTTTATACGTAATCAAATAATATAATTGCTTCCCGCACATTGCGCTCCCCTCTCAGTGGGAGAGGGGCCGGGGGTGAGGGAGTTTCGCGGCATGATCAGCCCGCCATCTCCTGCAGCCGGCGGAGCGTGAATCCCGGATCGCCCTCGTGGAACAGCGCGGTGCCCACCACGGCGCCGGTCATGCCGGCGGTCGCCAGCGGGCCGATGGTCTCGTAATCCACGCCGCCGTCCACTTCGACGTCAGGCGAAACGTCCAGCTTCAGCATCATCCGCCGCAACTCCGCCACCCGCCCGATGGCCGCGGGGATGAACGCTTGCCCGCCGAAGCCCGGGTTGACCGACATGATCAGCACGCCGTCCACCATCCCCAGGATCGGCTCCAGTACGTTCAACGGCGTGCCGGGGTTGATCGCCACCCCCACCTCGGCGCCCGCCTCGCGCACCTGGCCCAACACACGGTGGATGTGCGGCGTGGCTTCGGGATGGATGTAGACGCGGTTCGCCCCCGCCTTCACGATGGGCTCGATGTAGAGCTCTGGCGTGTAGATCATCAGGTGCGCGTAAAACGGCAGCTTCGTGTGCGGGCGCAGCGAGCGCAGCACCAGCGGGCCGAAGCTGATGTTCGGAACGAAGTGCCCGTCCATCACGTCAAAATGGAGCGCCGCCGCCCCCGCCGCCTCCACCGTCGCCACCTGCTCGGCGAGGCGGGCGAAGTCGAAGGCCAGGATGGATGGATATATTGGATATGTGTTTGGCATCGTCATCAATGTTTCCGGTCAAATTCTTTCTCTTTCTCTTCCTCTTTACTCCCCAACGTAAAGAGGAAAGCGGTGGAAAAGAACAAGCAAAGCCATCATACCTTTATCCGTTCTTTTCCTCAGCCTCCCTGGCAATGCTGGGGAAGAATGAGAAAGAGTAAGAGAAAGAGATAGAATTTGACCAACCCCAGAAAGGATAACCCTTTCCTATACTTCGACGAACAGGTGGTATCCCTCCTGCCCGTCGAGCAGTTCGAGTAATTGCACCGGCCACTCCGGGCCGAAGCGCGCCAGCGGCGCGCAGATATTCAGCAGGCGCTCCTGTAGGCCACGGCCGGGAAAAAGCAAGCCGGCGTTTCGCTCTAACCGCTCGGTCAGTTCGGAGGAATGCCGCTCCACCGCCTTCAGCGTTTTATGCTCCAGCCGTTCGATCTCGTTCAGCATGCGCTGGTGAGTGGCCTGGGCGGAGGCGGCCAGCGTGGGCTCGTAGCCGGACACCGTTTCCGACAACGCGGCCACCAGGCGCTGCACCTCCGCGCGGGCATGCTCGAAGGTCTGTTTCACCGCCGGCGGTTGCGCATCTGCCAGCAAGGCCAGGCGGACTTCATCGGGCGCGTGGAGCAGGCGCAGCGGGTCGATGCCGGTTGTCCGCAGGAATTCTGCGGCGTGCGGGGTCAGCAGCGTCGCCCCGGCGCGCGGGACCACCGGCGGCATCTCCACCTCCAGCGCGCGGAAGACCGGCAGCAGCTCCGCCCAGTAACACAGCTCATTCGGCCCGGCGACGAAGGCGGCGCTGCCGAACAGGAACTCCTGCATTACCGGTCGCAGCACGGCGTTTGGCAGCAGGCTGCCCGGGTCGGCCTCCAGTCGTGACAGCAGCTCATCCTGCGAATATTCGCGTCCATCGGAGATGAACCGAGTGCCGTTCCAGGTCACCCGATGCCGGCGTCGGCCGTCGAAGAGGAACAGGTTCAGCGTGTCGTCCGGCTTGGTCAGCGCCTGCCGGTATCCGGCCTCCTGCAGCTTCCGCGCCCCTTCGTTCACCAGCTTCGTGGTGCGCAGCGGCTCCGCCAACTCGCGCCGCAGCACCTCCGCCCCCAGCCGGCGCACCTCCGGCAGCCGCGGGTCGCATACCACCAGCCCCAGCGGGCTGAACAGCCGCGCCAGCAGCCGGCTGAACCACTCGCCGAAATCCGCGCTGGCCGCCGCCGTTTCACTCACCAGCGCCAGCGTCTCGTCTGCGTGCGGCAGTCCCGCCAGCAGCGGCTCGAGCTGCGCCAGGATCTCTCCCGCATATTCCCCCACCGGCAGGTTGCCGACCAGTTGCCCCGGTGCGCCGGCGCCCTCCGGGTAACGAATGGCGTGCAGCTGTCCGCGCTGGTCCCAGCACGCGCAGTGGTCCACTTCCGCCCGATCGTCATCATCGCTGCCGATCCAGAACACCGGCACCGCCGGGCGATCCAGCAGGTTGCCCAGGTGCCGCGCCAGCGAGAGGGCGGTGACGGCCTTATACGGGGTATACAGCGGGCCGGTGAGGAGGCCGGGCTGCTGGCCCACCGTGATCACCTGCACGGCGGGATCGGCCAGGCGGCGGGCGTTCTCCACCGCGGCGGGATCCGCGCCGATGCGCTGCTGGTAGCCGGCGAGCGTCTCGCTCAATGTCTCCGGCTCGGGCACTCGCCGCAGCGGGCAATTCGGCGCGCAATCGTCCCACGGCGGCTGCCCGAAAAACTCTCCGGGCGCCAGCCGCTCGGACAGATAATCCGCCAGCAGCCGGTTCCCCGGGTCGATCTCGGCAAGGGAATAGCGGGTCACAACGTTCATCGCGCCTATGTTAACCGAATCCGGCGGAAGTTGGTAGTCATGTATGGGAGCGCGGACCTCTGAGTCCGCGCGTGCAAAGTTTTACATGGGCGAGCGGGACGCCCGCGCTCCAGTAATATTTACCCTTGAACTTCTGTCGCTTTTGGTGTCTAATCAGGGTATGAGTGAAACGACCACTGCCGTCCGCCAGGTTTACTATGCCGACGCCGTCCGCGAGGCGCTGGCCGAGGAGATGCGCCGGGATCCGTCCGTGGTGCTCTTCGGCGAGGATATCGGCCTGTATGGCGGGGCGTTCGGCGTCACCCGCGGGCTGCTCGAGGAGTTCGGTTCGGAGCGCATCGTCAACACCCCCATCTCCGAAGGCGGCTTCACCGGGCTGGCGGTCGGCGCCGCGCTGACCGGGCTGCGGCCGGTGGTCGAATACATGTTCATGGACTTCATCGCGCTGGCCTCCGACCAGATCGTCAACCATGCCGCCAAGTTCCGCGCCGTCTACGGCGAGCAGGCGAAGGTGCCCATCGTTTTCCGCGCGGCGGCCGGCGCCGGGCGAGCGTACGGCGCCACCCACTCACAAATGCTTGAAGGCTGGTTCATGCAGACGCCCGGCTTGAAAGTGGTCGCCCCCGCCACCGCGGAGGATGCGAAGGGCCTGCTCATCTCCGCCATCCGCGATGACGACCCGGTGCTGGTGGTCGAGCACAAAGACCTGTACAAGGTGCGTATGCCGCTGCCCGAGCACACCGACCCCATCCCCTTCGGCAAGGCGCGCATCATGCGCACCGGCAACGACGTCACGCTCGTTGCTTATTCCAAAATGTCCCATGTCGCCGCGCTGGCAGCGGTTGAATTGGCGAAGGAAGGCATCTCCGCCGAGGTGATCGACCTGCGCTCACTGAAGCCGTTGGACACCGACACCCTGGCCGCCTCCGTGCAGAAGACCGGCCGCGCCATCGTCATCACCGAAGCCCCCGCCTTCGCCGGCCCCGCCGCCGAGATCACCTGCCAGATTCTCGACCACGCCTTCGAATATCTCAACGCCCCGATCACCCGCATCAGCATGCCGGAAATCGCCATCCCATTCTCACCAGCGCTCGAGCAGCTAATCATCCCGTCGATAGAGGATGTGGTGCAGGCGGTGAAGAATATTTTATAGCAGTGGTTCAGCGAGGAAATACCGGATAGTGGTATGGTGGCTGTGCTTGGTCTCTTCCACCGCTTATTTCTTCACGCCGGGGAGACGGTGGAAGAAGACAGATACTGTTATCGTGGCACTATCCGTTAAATGAACAGTAACAGAAACTTGGTGAGGCACTAGTGCAATCCTTCGAAGACAACCTGTCCTACGGTCGCGAGAAGCTGGAATACGGCGATTACGCCGGGGCGCTGGCGCACGCCGACGCGGCGCTGGCGCTGCATGCCGACTCCTTCGAAGCCTTGCAACTGCGCAGCCGTGCGCTTTACATGCTAGGGCGCGACGCTGAAGCGCTGCAGACCCTCCGCCGCGCGCACGTGATCCTGCACAAGGTGACGCCGCTCGGGCGCGAGCGCGACGACGAGTTCGACGACTTCGACATGCCGGACGCGCCCTCGGAAATGGAGATCGCCGTCGGCACCGACGCGCTGGATACGCTGTTGGCGCTGCGCGAGCGTTACCAGTTGGACGAAGACCTGCTGATGCTGCTGGGCGAGCTGGCGGAAGATGCCGGCCGCTACCCCGTCGCGCAAGCCGCCTTCGAGGAGCTGGTGGCCGCGGACCCGGAGAACCTCGACGCCTGGGAAGGCCTGCTGCACGTCACCTGCCATCAGGACCTGGATGCGGCGTTGAAAATCACCGGCGACGCGCTGCAGCGCCACCCGAAGCACGCGCTGTTCCACGAATACCTCGGCTTCATTTACACCCGCCGCCACCTGTTCCGCCAGGCGCTGACCGCCTACCGCGAGGCCATCGAATACGGCGCCGACCACCCGGAAAACTACGAGTCGGTGGTGGAGTGCTACCTGGCGCTGGGCGAGACGGAGACCGCGCTGGCCGTCACCCGTCGGCTGATCGAGCAGAACCATAACGATCCGGAAACCCACCTCTTCGCCATGGACGTGGGCATGAATTGCGGCGACTACGACATGGCCCTCATGCACACCCACCAGCTCATGCGCCTGGAGCCGACGCGCGCGCACACCTACACCTGCAAGGCGCACGTCGAGATCGCTATGGGCGACTGGGAAGGGGCAGAGCGCACGTTGAAGCTGGGCTTCCATAAAGCGCTGGACGGCGATTTCGCCCTCTTCGACCTGGTGGATGAGCTCATCGTGGACGGCAACATGGAGCAGGCGCTGCACGTGGCGGAGCTCGCCTGCGAGCTGGCCCCCGAGCACCCGGAAGCCCACGCCTCGCGCGGCAAGGCGCTGCGCGAGATGGGTGAGTTTGACGACGCGCACGTGGCGTTCAAAGAGGCGGCATCGCTGGCGCCCCACGATGACGCTTACCAGACCTGGCTGGGGATCATCCTGGACAACCAGGGCGAATTCCAGGCCGCCGTGCGCCTGTTCAACCACATCCTCGCCCGCCACCCCGACGATATCTGGACGCTCTCCAATCGCGGGCTGTCCTACCTGGCGCTGGATATGTTTGACCGCGCGCTGGACGATTTCAGCCGCTGTATCGAGCTGGACCCGGAGGACGCCCTGCCTCACTTCTGGCGAGCATGCGCCCAGGCGAACCTGCAGTATTACGAAGCCGCGCTGCGCGACCTGCGCCGGGCGGTGGATTTGGGCGACGATATCATCCCCTGGCTCGACCAGGAACCCGCCCTCGACCCCCTGCGCACCGACCCCCGCTTCCGGGCGCTGTATAACCCGCGGGAAGAGTAACACTGGAGCGCAGGCGTCCCGAATGCCCAATTTATCTTGCTCTTGCTATTGCTCTCACCTCTTGCTCTTGCTCTAAAAGCCTCACGGATTCGGTTTCCGTGAGGCTTTTAGAGCAAGAGCAAGACGAAGCTTGTGCTTGGCATGTAGACCGCATATAGGAGCGTGGGGCTATTGCCAGCCCCACGCTCCCAACGCCCAATAGTTATTCCACCACCACATCGATGATCTTATCCCCTTGCTGGATCTGCTCTGCATTCTCCAGCCCGCTCACCACCTTCCCGAACACCGCGTATTGATTGTCCAGGTGCGGAATGCGGTTGAGGGCAATGTAGAACTGGCAGCCGGCGGAGTCGGGCGACGCGCTGCGGGCCATGGCGATGGCGCCGGGCTCGTGCTTCAGATCGGGGGCGATCTCCAGTTTGATCTGGTAGCCCGGCCCCCCGGTGCCGTCGCCGCGCGGGTCGCCGCCCTGGATGATCCAGAACTGCGGGGTCTGCACCACGCGGTGGAAGGACGTCCCCTTGTAAATGCCGGACTGCGCCAGCTTGACGAAGTTCGCCACCGTCAGCGGCGCCTTGTCGCCGTACAGTTCGAGCACGATGTCGCCGCGGTCGGTCTTGATCGTCGCCTTCCGGGTGCCGGCGGCGCGGGCGGCAGCGATCTCCTCCGCCGTCGGCGGGGTATGCGTCATATCGGTCACAATATTCTCCTTTACCTGGGTTACTTCATTACGATAGCGGTTATTTTATCACCTACGCGGATTTTTTTGGCGACATCCAGTCCCACGGTCACCTTGCCGAAGACGGCATATTGCCCGTCGAGTGGATGAATCGGGCAGAGGGTGATATAAAACTGGCTGCCGGCGGAGTCGGGATCCTGCGAGCGCGCCATCCCCAGCGCGCCGGTGACGTGCTTCAGCTCGGGGGCAATCTCCAGCCCGATGCCGTAGCCGGGCCCGCCGGCGCCGTTACCATCGGGGTCGCCACCCTGGATGAGCGAAAATTCCGGATCCTTTTCCACGCGGTGAAAGGTCAGACCGTCGTAAAAATGCGCCCGCGTCAGCTTGACGAAATTCGCCACCGTCACCGGCGCCTTGTCGCCATACAGCTCGATGGTGATATCGCCGCGCGATGTTTTCATGACCACCGTTTGCGTGCCGGCGGCGCGGGCGGCAGCGATCTCCGCCTGGGTGGGCGGGCCTGCCGCCCCCTGCGCCGGCCGCCATTCCGCCGGCTCCCCAAGCTCCGGTATGCGGTCGTAAACGAAGACGTCCGCACGCGCATTGGTATCGCCGGCCACCAGATTGGCGGAGGCTGAGACGAATGCCGAGAAGCGCCCGTCGTCGCTGATGCTCACGCTGTAGGCATCGGACGAATCGCCGTCCGCCCCCGTCCCATCTTCCGCGACATTGATGCGCGTCGTCACCTTCTCCTTCCGGTCACGCAGGAAGATGTCGGCGTGTTTCAGCGTATCGCCAGGCGCCAGGTTGCTGGCCCTTGAGCTGAAGACGATATAGCGGCCCGACCGGTCGATGTCGCACACGTCGCTAAATTCATCGGCCTGCGTCCCTTCAGTCGAAACGCTGACGCGCTCCGTCCGCGTGGAGGAGAGATCGAAGAGAAAGATATCTGTGGTGCTGTTGGTATCGTTGGGCACGAGATTGCTGGCGATTGAGGTATATCCGATCATCTGGCCAAGCCCGCTGATGGTCGGGAAGAGGCTTTGTCCGTTTGCTTGCTCGCCTGTGCTGGAAATGCTCACCCGCCTGGTGACACCCGTATCTTTTCGTAGATCCCGGATGAAGATATCCGCAGTGCCGTTCGTGTCGCCGGATACCAGGTTGGTTGCATCTGAGGCGAAGACTATGAAATGCCCGCTCTCATCGATATCGGTGCCAAGGAAACCGCTGTCTCGGTTGCCCTGTACGTTTTTCGTTGAAACGCTCACCCGCCCGGTGGTCTGCCGCATGCGGTCGTATACGAAAGTATCCCATGCCTTGTTGGTGTCTCCGGGCACCAGGTCGGATGCCTTGGACGTGTAGACCACATAGCGGCCATTTTCACTGATCGTCGGTTGAAGGCTGTCGCCGTTCGCTTGCTTCCCCCCATTTGCGACGCTGATGCGGAGGGTGCGGTCCTTCTCCCGATCGTACAGGAAAATATCTGCGGCGTTATTCGTATCGCCCGGCACCAGGTTCGGGGCATACGAGTTGTAGACGATGAAGCGGCCGTCGGCGCTGATGGAAGGATGCTCGCTGCGCCCGCCGACCGCCGGCATGCCGCCTGGTGCCTGGTTGATGACCGTAGTTCGGTTGAACAGGCGATCCCGTAGGAAGATGTCGCGGTTGCGCGTCTGCCAGCCCGATACCAGGCTGCCGGTGGAAGAGAAGACCAGAAATCGGCCGCTGGCGTTCAGCGCCGGCTCGAATGAATCCCTGTCGGCTTGCTGCCCATCACTGGCGATACTGGCGCGGGTGAGCTGGCCGGCTGCCTGCAGCCGGCAGGGAGCCATGAACAAGCCGGCGGTCACCAGGATCAGCAGGAACGCGAACGTAACGCGATGGCGCATGGTATAACCTCCTGTCAGTCGCTGCCGGAAGGTCAGGACTCGGTTGAGGCATCCTGATTCGGCGCATCATCCGAATTCGCCGGCGGCGCCGGTCGTTCCTCTTCCTCCAGCCAGGCAGCCATCGGCTCCCGCAGCAGCCGCCGGTCGGCGAACAGCAGCACCAGGTTGAGTATCGCCATCACGATGAACCCCGCCACACCCAGCACGCCGCGGGTCAGGTCGCTGCCGCCGGCCAGGAACACGTAGGCCAGGCCGGCCGTGCCGTTGAAGGTGCCGTGCATCAGCGCGGCGGCAATCACGGAGCGGGCGCGCAGCCGCACGTAGGTGATCAGCGGGCCGAAGAGCATGGCGAAGGCGGTCATCATCAGCACGCCCAGGCGCGGGTGTTGCGGGTAGTTGTAGCCATGCCAGATGATCGGCGCGTGCCAGAGCCCCCACACCGCCCCGATGGCGAGCGCCGCCGGCCAGAAACGCCACGGCGCCAGCTCGCGCACCAGCAATCCCCGCCAGCCCAGCTCCTCGCCGAAGGCGGCGACCAGGTTGATGGTGGCGCCGGCGACCATCCCCTGCGCCAGCAGGATGGCCAGCAGCACCGGCCAGGGGAAGGCGGCCAGTTGCCGCTGCGCTGCGGCCACCTGCTCCGGGGTGAGTCGCTCCCGATACTGGGCGATCATCCCCTCCATGCCCGGTGAAAAGTGGATATGCGGCAGTAACAGCGACACCCCGAACGCCGCCAGCGCGATGAGCGGCGGCAGCACCCACCCCACGCCGAACCACCCCAGGCGCCGCAGATCGAGGCGAATGCCGAGCGGCTTCAGCACCGGCTCCCGGTAGATGCCCTTCTGCACGATGAGCGCCGCCGTCATTGGCATGAACATATACAGCAGCAGCACCGGCACCGCCCATATCGAGTTGAGCGTGCCGCCCAGACCAAAAAAGACCCCGGCAATGCTCCAGCTCAAGGCGAACGCCAGCACCAGAAACCAGACGATCTTCCCCCAGCGCATCCGACCCTCTTCACATATGTCAGTAACCGGTTACAGCATCAGTATGGTCGGATCGCCGCAAGGTGTCAAAACCCCCAACAGGACAAGCGGTCAAAATTTCACGGGTTCCACAATGACATCGACGATCATATCCCCCGGCCTGATCTGCTGCGCCACCTCCAGCCCCTTCACCACCTTCCCGAACACGGCGGACTGCCCGTCCAGGTGGGGCATGTGGTTGAGGGTGATATAGAACTGGGAGGCGGCGGAGTCGTTCAAGTTGGCGCGGGCCATGGCAATGGCGCCGGGTTCGTGCTTCAGCTGGGGAACGATCTCCATCTTGAGCGTGTAATCCGGGCTGTCGGTACTGTTACCCTCCGGATCTCCCGCTTCGATGATCCAGAATTGCGGGTTCCGTATGACGCGGTGGAAGGCTGAAACCTTGTAAAGGCCGGCCTTGGCCAGCTTGATGAAGTTTGCCACCGTCAGCGGCACTCTGTCGCCATACAGCTCGATGACAATGTCGCCGCGCTGCGTCATGATCGTCGCGCGCTGAGTGCCGAAGGCGAAGGCTGCGGTCACCTCCCTTGCGGTAGGGGGAGCGTATTGCTGAGGCATAAGACCCTCCAGAAAACTGATTCACCCGTCGTACGCTATGCTGGGGATGGGTCATGGCAAGCCGGCACATCACCCCATGTCGCGATCAAGCAGAAAGCATGCCCATGCCCAACCCAGGATGAGGCCGGCAGATGGGATAAGGGGGTTCCCAGGTGCGCAATAAGCCTCTGAACACGGGCGGATTGGAATCCGAATCGTCTATTCTAGCTATACGGCCTATTCCATATTTTCGCTGTATTTGTGAGTAACCATACAATTAAATTATACAAGAATACGGAGAACGCCTGCGTGGTATCCGGCCCACGGCTCCTCCCATGCCCCAGGTCCGGCAAGAGACCGGTTTTACCGCATTTGCTCCAATTCCCCCGCCGATTATGGAATGTACTATTGCCCTGGCTAGTGTGCCGGGGAGGTCCGTGCATTGGTCCGGCGGCGGCCGGTCAAGGAGGAAATGATGGCATATTCCGGGTGGTCATCACGTTTCGCTTGCTTGCTTGTCAGCCTGGCGCTGCTGTGCGCCGCGTGGGCGCCGGCGGGCGCCCAGGCGATACAACAAGCGCCGATAAATCCCGAGTTCCAGCGCGACGGAACTCGCGCGCTGACCGGCGAGTCATACGGTTACCGGCCATCCCCGGTCGATTGGTCGCACCTCAAAGGCGGGCGCCCGTCGGTCCGTGCCATCCTGCCGTCCACCTATGACTTGCGCGCGCAAGGGCGGGTGACCGCCGTGCGGAACCAGGGTTCGGCCGGCTCATGCTGGGCCTTTGCCGCCATCGGCTCGCTGGAATCCTGCCTGAAGCCCGGCGAAACGGCTGACTTCTCGGAAAACAACCTGAAGAACACCCACGGGTTCGATCTGAATCCCAACACCGGCGGCGGCAACCGCGATATGGCCACCGCCTACCTGGCACGCTGGAGCGGTCCCGTCAACGAGACGGACGATCCGTATAACCCGTCCACCACCACCTCGCCCGCCGGCCTGGCCGCGCGCAAGCATCTGCAGCAGGTGATCTACCTGCCCGACCGCACCGGTCCGACCGATAACGATGCCATCAAGCAGGCGGTGATGACCTACGGCGCGGTGATGACGCTCTACTACGCGAACAATACCTATTTCAAGCCGGAAACGAATGCGTATTACAATCCCAACACCACCTCGGTTAACCATGCGGTAGCCATTGTCGGCTGGGACGACAATTACAGCGCGAGCAACTTTTACACCGCCCCTCCAGGCAACGGCGCCTTCATCGCGAAAAACAGCTGGAGCTCGGCGTGGGGACAGGGCGGCTACTTTTACGTGTCGTATTATGAGCCGACCCTCCGGCAGAATGCCGTCTACTACGGCGCCGAATCCGTGTCGAATTACAGCCGCTGCTACCAGTACGATCCGCTCGGTCTCTGCAGCAGCACGGGGTACGGCAGCAACATCGGCTGGTTCGCGAACGTGTTCACCGCCGCCGGCAGCGACCTGATCAGCGCGGTGAGCACCTACGTGCAGAAGCCGGGCTCCAGCTACCAGTTATCGATCTACCTGGACCCGACCAACGGGCCGATCGGCGGCACGCCGGTCGCCACCCAGAGCGGCGCCTTCATCGACGCCGGCTATCACACGGTCATCCTGTCGTCACCGGTGCTGGTGGAGCCGGGGCAGCGTTTTTCCGTGGTGATGCGGCTCACCACGCCCGGGTACAACTATCCCATCCCCGTCGAGCGGCCATATTCCGGATACAGCTCGGCGGCCGTCGCCGCGAGCGGGCAGAGTTACATCAGCTCCTCCGGCACTTCGTGGATTGACCTGACCCAGTCAGTCGCCAACGGCAATGTCTGCCTGAAGGCCTTCGCCGAAGCGGGCAGCGCCGGCGGGCCGGCACTGACGGCGGTCAGCCTGGCGGCCAATCCGTCGCAACTGGCGGCCGGCAATACCGTCACGCTGACGGCGACCCCCACCGGCGGTTCGTCGGTGCTCTACAAGTTCGAGGCCAACCTGAACGGCGTCTGGACGACGCTGCGCGACTATTCATCAGGCAGCTCCACCGCCTGGACGCCGGATGAGGCCGGCAGCTACAGCCTGAAGGTGTCGGCGTATGACGCCGCTGACCCGGATACGGTGGTGACACGGACGCTCGCCTGCACCGTACAGGAACCGCTCTCTGCCATCGCGCTGGACACTGCACTCTCCTCGCCGCAGGGGCTGGGACGGACGATCCGCTTGACCGCGGCGGCAACCGGCGGCGCCAACGTGCAGTACCGCTTCATCGTCAGCAGCAACGCCGGCGCCTCGTGGACAGTGCTGCGGGATTTCGGCGCGGCCGCGTATTTTGATTGGACACCCGCCGCCGCCGGCAATTACCTGTGGAAGGCCTTCGCCCGCGAAGGCGCCACCGGCACGGCGATCGGCTCGGAGACGATCCCCTTCACCATCGCCGTGGTGCCCACCGCGGTGGCGCTGGCGGCGTCGCACGCCTCGCCGGAACCCGTCGGAGCGGAGATCACGCTGACCGCCACGAAGACCGGCGGCGCGGCGACCGTGCAATACATGTTCGAGGTGAGCACCAACGGCGGCACGAGCTGGACGCTGCTGCAGGATTTCAGCACCGCGACCACCGTCGCCTGGACACCGGGGCAGGCCGGCGGCTACCAGTTGAAGGTCACCGCGCGCGAGCCGGCGATGCCGGACGTCACCGTCACCGGCACGCTAGCCTACACCATCGTCGAGCCGCTGTCGGCGGTGGCGCTGGCCGCGTCGCTGCCTTCACCGCAGCCGGTGAACCGGGCGATCCGCCTGACAGCCGCCAAAACCGGCGGCGTCTCCGTGCAGTATCAGTATGTCGCCAGCACGGACGGCGGCGCCACCTGGGCGGTGGTGCAGGCCTTTACCACGCTGTCCTCTGAAGATTGGACGCCAACCCTTCCCGGCAGCTACCTGCTGAAGGTGGCCGCACGCGAAGGCGCAGTCGGCATGCCGGTCGAGTCGGCGCCCATCGCCTTCACCGTGGCGCCGGCGCCGCCCACCGCGGTGGCGCTGACGGCATCGCCTGCCTCGCCGCAATTCGTCAACACGACCGTCACGCTGACCGCCGTCAAGACCGGCGGCGCCGCCTCCGTGCAGTATCAATTCGAAGTGAGCGCCAACGGGGGTGCAAGCTGGACGGTGCTGCAGGCATTCGGCGCCGCCGCGACCGAGTCATGGGTTCCGCGGGCGACCGGCGCCTACCTGCTGAAGGTGACCGCCCGCGAACCGATGCTGCCGGCCGTCGCCGTCACCGGCACGCTGTCCTATCTCGTCGTCGAGCCGCTGTCGGCGGTAGCGCTGGAAACATCGCTCGCTTCACCGCAACCGGTGAAGAAAACGATCCGCCTGACCGCGGACAATACCGGCGGTATCAGCGTGCAGTATCAGTTTTACATCAGCACGAATGGCGGCGTGACCTGGAGCCTTTTACAGAAGTGGTCGACCGCCAGCTACGAGGATTGGAAACCCGGTGCAGTCGACGATTACCTGTTGAAGGTCGAGGCGCGCGAAGGCGCCACCGGCCTGCCGCTCGCCTCTGAGGTGTGCGGCTACAGCATCACCCCGGCGCCTCCGACGGCGGTCAAGCTGACCGTCGGCCCGGCATCGCCGCGAACGGCCCGCACCACGATAACGTTGAAAGCGGCGAAAACCGGCGGTAAAAACGTGGAGTATAAGTTCGAGGCGAGCACGAACGGCGCCACCTGGATGTTGTTGCGCGATTTCACTGCCGTCGCCACCACCGGCTGGACGCCGACGACGCCGGCCGCTTACCTGTTGCGCGTCACCGCCCGCGAATCGGGATTGCCCGGCGTGGTGGTGACGGCGGCGGTTCCCTTCACCGTGGCTGAAGAGCTCACCGGGGTTGCGTTGTCATCTCCGCATCTGTCGCTGCAGCCGAAGAGCACCCGCATCCAGTTGGCCGCGGCGCCGCGGGGCGGCGCCAACGTGCAGTATTTATACAGCATCAGCAAAGATAACGGCATCACCTGGTCCACGCTCCGCAACTGGAACAAGGCCGCCGCGTATAGCTGGGCGCCGTCCGCGACGGGGAACTATATGGTGAAGGTCGCCGCCCGCGAAGATAAGACCGGCGCGCCGTTCACGTCGTCGACGCTGGCCTTCACGGTTGCGCCCAACCCGCCGACCGCCGTCTCGCTGTCCGCCTCGGTGAAAGCGCCGCAGTTGATCAATACGCCGGTCAAGCTGTCCGCTAAGAAAAAGGGCGGAACGGTCGTGCAGTATCAGTTCGAAGCGAGCGCGAATAACGGGGCAACGTGGACGGTCCTGCAGGCGTTCGGCAGCGCCGGTACCTGTTACTGGCAGCCCGTCGATCCGGCAAATTACCTGGTGAAGGTGACGGCGCGGGAATCGGCCTATCCGGTTGCCCCGGTCGCAAGCAGCCTGACATATCTCATCGCCCCGCCGCTCAGCGCGGTCTCGCTGAACGCCGTACAGACGCCGCCGCGAGCGATCAACCAGCCTATCGTGCTCAACGCCATGGCGACCGGCGGAGTAAGCGTGCAGTACCAGTTCAGCCTGAGCAAGGATGATGGCGCCACCTGGTCGATACTGCAGTCCTGGTCGACAAAGATCAGCAAAACCTGGACGCCTGCGCAGACGGGGAACTACCTGTTGAAGGTCACCGCCCGCGAAGGCAAAAGCGGCGTGCCCGTCGAGTCGCCGTTGGTGCGTTACACCATCAGCGCCCTCGCCCAGGAGCCGATGGCCGCGCCGGCGTGGAATGTCAACGTGATCGCCCGCACCGGTGTGGAAACGGCGCGCGTCAGCGTCGGCGAGTCCGAAGGGATGCCGGCCGTGGTGGCCGCGGGTGAGCCGGGCGGGTCGATGTCGGTTTATCTCGAGCAGGCCGGGCAGCCGGCGCTCACGGCGGATTACCGGTCGCGCTCGCTCGGGCGCCAGCAGTGGCAATTCGTGGTGAAGCGAAACCCGGAGGCGACGGACTTCACCGACATCGTCCTCACCTGGCCGGAATTAGGCCTGGCGCCGCGCGAGATCAACTTCACGCTGGTCGACCTGGCCACCGGCGCCCGGCGTTACATGCGCACCGCCGGACAATACGTCATCCCCACCTCGCGCGGGGCGAGTGAGAACCGGTTCCAGATCATCGCCTCCCGCGAGCCGATGGTGCCGCTGCAGATCGTCGGCCTGGCGCCGGAATTCAACCGCGCCGCCGGCTCCGGCGCCCGCGTCAGTTACACCCTGACCCACCCGGCACAGGTCATGCTCACCGTGCGCGCGCTCTCCGGCCGCGTTGTGTACCGGCTGGCCGTGCCCGAAGCGCAGGCCGCCGGCCTGAACACCCTCATGTGGAACGGCTGCGCCCTCAACGGCGCCCACGTTCCCGCCGGCACCTACCAGCTCGAGCTGCTGGCCAGCGACAACGAAGAATACCGCATCCGCGCGCTGACGCTGGTGTCGCTGCGGTAGTAGGGGCGAAGGGCCTTCGCCCCATCCCGGCATTGGTTAGGTCGGCCTGACAAAGGATCGGCCCGGTAACCTGCCGGATCAGCGGCGGGGATGGGAAAAATGTGTTAGTGCAGAAAAAGGAAGCTTTTCTCCTACGCACCAACACATTCTTCCCATTCACTCCCATTTTTCCCATTGCTCTCGTTAACCTGCCAGCCTACCGGCCCGATCCTCCCCAGAACCAGCTTTCCGTTACCCAGCCTCCAGTCCCGAACCTTTCTAGGAAAGCGCTTGGGGAGAAATGGCCGTAAAACCGCCAAAACAGGTTTAAAACTGCTCATTTTTGGGTATATAGTATGCGTTCACTCAAGAGATTCACCTCGTAACGCTGAATTTCCATATCCCGAATTTCCCCGATTTTACGCACAAAATAATGCTGCAGCCGGGGATCTGCGGGGATCTGGATGACGCGGAAGTCAGATGTAGAATTCCTCGATCGACACCCCATACTCATTCGGATCGAGGGTGCGGAGGATGTTGCGGCGGAAAGCGCCGGTGGCGGGGTCGGACTCCGTCAGATCGAGGGTCTCCCCCTTCTCGTACCGGCCGTCATTAAGATGCAGCAGGCACACCCGCGGGTGATCGATCAGCTCCGGATCCTCCGGGATGGCGGTGACGATACCCTTTTCCCCGTTGTCGAGCAGCACCAGCGCGCCGAGGGGATACACGCCTACCATGTTCACCAGCAGCTTGACCAGCGTCGGATCGAAATCCGTGCCCGCCTGCTGCAGGAACATACCCAGAATCTTCTCCGACAGGTACGGCGTGTTCCGGTACACGCGCGGGCGGCTGAGCGCGTCGTAGCAGTCCGCAATGGTGATGATGCGGCTGAACAGCGACGGCCGGCGCGGCGCGGAGAGCGGAGGGTAGCCGCTGCCGTTGTATTTGACGTGATGCTCGAAAGAGCCGGCCATGATATGCGACAGCAGCTCGCCCCACGCGCGCTGCATCAACGTCATCTCCGCCCCGCGCGCCGGGTGGGTGCGAATCACCTCCCACTCGTCCGGCTCCAGCTTGCCCGGCTTGTTGAGGATCTCCAGCGGCACCGCCTGCTTGCCGATGTCGTGAAACAGGCCGCATATGCCCAGGTGATAGAGATACACCTTCGGCAACCCCACCCGCTGGCCGAGCGCCACCGAGATGATGGCCACGTTGACGGAGTGGGTGAAGGTATAATCGTCGTATGACTTGATGTTGGCCAGCCCCAGCAACGAAGATTCTTCCTGCTCGATCAGGTTGACGGTGTTCATCATCAGCCGCTTCACCCGGCGCAGCTCCATCTCCTGGCCGGTGGCCATCTTCGTGGCCAGTTCCTTGATGGCGCCGATGGTGGAGAAATACACCTCCTTCGTGCGCCGGCGCAGCATATCCGCGCTGCCCGGCCCCGCCAGCCCGTTTTCCAGCCCGTCCGCCCGCAGACCGGCGATGTCGTGCCGTGCGAGGAGCTCGTTCAGTTGCTTCGGGTTGTCCGGCTGGTGCTCTTCCAGCGATTGGCAGAGGAAGGCCAGGTCGCGCAGCGCGTCGGCCGTCAGCTCGCGGGAGAACTCCAGCAGCCCGATCCCTCGCCGGCGCAGCAGCTTGATGAAGGCTTTGCTTGGCGCCAGTGTCTCCGCCGAGATGCGTACCCGCCGCCGGTTGCAGAACACCGCGTCTTCGGCAATCTGCAGCGTCACCCGCTCCGACCCCGACGCGTAGACGGTGTCGTGCAGCGCCAGCAGGCACTCGTGCGCCAGCCGGGCGAGGATCTCGTTGCTGTGGTGGTAGAGCGAGGCGCCTTTCAACAGCCGGTAGAGCGACACCACCAGCCCCTCGCCGAAATGCAGGGAGGCGGTCTCGTGGAAAAGGGCGGCCTCCGCTTCGGTCTGCAGGTCGCGAACCGTCCAGCTCATCGGCCACCTCCCGCGCGCGGGTGCAGCAAGGTGGCGAAGGCCTGCCCGATGGCGGACAGGTACCCCCGGCTCGCGGGTGGACTCGCCGGATCGATGGCCTGCAGGATCTGCTGGGCACAGCGGCGCACCGTATTGCTGCCGCCGGCGCCGGCAAGCTGCCGCAGCGTCACCAGCACCCCGGGGTTGTGGCAGGCGGCAAAGGCGATCAGCAAGGCCTTGATTTCCGCCGGTGATTTGGATCGGAAGTCGCGGGCGGTCACTTTGCCCAGCAGCGCCTGGTAGGCGGTCTCCCCGCCTTGCCGGCCGCACAGCTCCGCCGCCCGGCAGCGCACTGTTTCATCGGCGTCATCCATGCTCCGCAGCACCAGGCGAAAGGCCGGTTCACTGTCTATCCGCGCCAGCGCCGTCAATGACTCCAGCCGAATGGCCGCGTCGCGATGCGCCAGTAATTTGCCCAGGTACGGCGCCGCGCGCCCGTCGCCGATTATGCCCAGCACGCGCACGCATTCGCGAAGTTGGCCTTTCGACGATCCCTCAAGCAGAGACAGCACGTTATCCAGTCGCGCCTGCCCCACGGATACCAGCGCGGCTTCCAGCGTGCGGCGGACCACGCCATTGCCCGCGTCCTCCAGCATGCGCAGCACCACCGGCAGCGTGCGGGACGGCCGCAGCAGCATCAGCGCCGCCAGCGCGGGCGCCGCCTCCGTCGTCCGCTCGGTCAGCCGCACGCGGAACAGCTCCCGCCACTGCGCTTCATCCGGGATCGAGAAGAGCTGCCGCAGCGCGGGCTGTTTCCACTCGGCCACCCGGCCGTTGGCAAGCAGCTCACCGGCGCGAAGCAGTAACATTCCTGCCGCCAGTTGCTGGCCCAGCACGAACAGTTCGTCCAGCAGCCGGCCCAGCCGCTTGACCTCCGCCTCATACACCTCCGGGGCCTGCGCCAGCGGCAGCATGTCGAACATCAGCGCCACCGCATTCAGCGTGTCGGTCGAGGAGCCGACCGCCTGCGCCTCGCGCTGCAAGGCCTGCCGCTCGTCGTCCGTCAGCCGGTACAGCGCCTTTTCCGGCAGCACCAGCGGCAGGTCATCGAGCGCCTCCAGCCCCTGTTCGCCCAGCACCTCGATCTGGTGCGCCGGCGGACCGGCCGCGCGGCTGGCGCGGAACTCCTCCACCGTGTCACAGCTGAGCAAATTCGCCTCGTCGAGCAGGCTGTCGACGGCGAGGAAATCGATGGTGGTGAACTCCTGCTCCCACAGCAGCGTCACCAGATCGTCCTCCAGGTGATTCACCTGGTCGCTGCTGCGGATGATCTGCAAAAACCGGTCCAGCTCCTGCTCGTCCAGCCCGTGCAGGAAACGCAACTCGCGGATGCCGTCGCGGTAAAAGAGGAAGGGGACGCTGGATTTCAGATCTTCGCAGGCATACAGCGTGCGCCCCTGCATGGTGAAGCTGTTTTCGTCGATCTGCAGCACCAGCGTGTGGAATCGCTTCAGGTATTGGGAAAGCAGCCCGAAGAGCTTGCCGCGCAGATCGGTGAGGATCTTGTGGCCGTCCTCGTAACTGCGCGCGGCCTTCGCCAGCGACACCAGCGCGCGCACGGCCGTAGCCGCGAGCTGGAACTCATCGCCCTCGCTCTCATCGAGCGCCAGCAGTTCCTGCTCGAAATCGATCAGCCCCCCCGCCTCATCGCGCGCCGGCACCACCGCCATGCAAGAGCTTCCTTGAAGATTAAGTGCTTACTTATTCCATAAATGCGCTTTAGGTGGTGAATCCGAGGCGCGAGGGAAACCTATCTGATCGTAGGCCAGCGGCGGAACCACGACTCTCAGTCTGGAAGGAGGCGAGAGCCCCGCCCGAATCTAGGCTAGCGGTGGAAGCGTGATTCACAGTCTGGAAGGAGGCGAGAGCCCCGCCGAATACAGGTCAGCTTACCCAAACCCGAGCGGGGCTCTCGCCTCCTTCCAGACTGTGAATCACGCTTCCACCGCTGGCCTATTCCGTTTCCGCTTGCTCCCGCGCATGGTACGAAGACCGCACCAGCGGGGCGGACTCCACGTGGCGGAAGCCCATCGCCTGGCCGTCGTCGGCGAAGCGCTGGAACTCCTCCGGCGTGTAGTATTTCTGAATCGGCAGATGGCCGGCGGACGGGCGCAGGTACTGGCCGATGGTGACGATCTCGCACTCGGCGGCGCGCAGGTCGCGCAAGGCGCCGAGGATCTCCTCGTCCGTTTCGCCCAGGCCCAGCATGATGCCGGACTTCGTAGCGGCGTCGGGATCGATGGCCTTCGCGCGGGCCAGCAGCTCCAGCGAGCGGCGATAATCGGCCTGCGGGCGCACCAGGGAATACAACCGCTCCACCGTCTCGATGTTGTGGTTGAGCACGTCCGGCTTCGCGTCCACCACCGTCTTCAGCGCGTCGGCGTCGCCTTGAAAATCGGGAATCAGCACCTCCACCCGGCAGCCGGGCGTGGTTTCATGGATCATGCGGATGGTCTCCGCGAAGATATACGCGCCGCCGTCCTCCAGGTCGTCGCGGGTGACGGAGGTGACCACTGCGTATTTGAGCTGCAGCGCCGCCACCGCCTCCGCCAACCGGCGCGGCTCGTCCAGGTCGTATTCGGTCGGCTGGCCGCTGTCCACCGCGCAGAAGGCGCAACGCCGCGTGCAGGTGTTGCCCAGGATGAGGAAGGTCGCCGTACGCGACTGCCAGCACTCGCCGATGTTCGGGCAGCGCGCGCTCTGGCACACGGTATGCAGGCGCTGCGACTCCACCAGCCGCTTCAGGTCCAGGTAATTCTCCCCGGTCGGCGCGGGCACCCGGATCCAATCGGGCCGGGGCACGTGCGAGCCGCCCGCCAGGCGGGGGTCGTCGGGACGATATCGTGATGTTACGCGAACAGTCTTTCCGGATTCTGCAGACAAGCGACAACCTCGTTCAAGAATTGAGCTCCCTCCGCCCCGTCGGTAGCACGGTGATCGCCGGAGAGGGTGAGCGCCAGTTGATGCGCGGTCACGATCTCCCCATCGACGATGATGGGCACGGCGGCGACGCCGCCTACCGCCAGGATGGCCACTTGCGGCGGTACGATGATGGCGGAGAAGCTGTCCACATGATACATCCCGAGGTTGGTGATCGTAAAGGTGGCGGCCGTGTATTCCTCCGCCTTCAGTACCTGCTGCCGCGCGCGCTCCGCCAGGTCGCGGCTGTGCTGCCCGATCTCCACCAGCGACAGCGTCTCGCAGTGCAGGATCGCCGGCGCAATCAACCCGTCCTCCAGCGCGATGGCCACCCCCAGGTTGATGTGCGGCTGCGGGCGCAGCTCGTTCTCCTGGTAGTAGCCATTGAACTGCGGATACTTCGCCAGCGCCAACGCCGTCGCCTTCAGCACCAGGTCGTTGATGGAGACCGACTCCTCCTTGGCGTGTTCGAGGTTCCAGTCCTCCCGCCGTCCCAACGCGGCGCTGATATCCGGCCGCACGGTCAAATAATAATGCGGGATATTCTGCTTGCTGTACGTCATGTGGCGCGCAATCGCCTGGCGCATGGGTGTCGGCATACGAACCTCCGGTTGGGCTGGAGGCTGAGGGCTGTGGGGGATTTTTCCTCAGCCCACAGCCCACCGCCCTCAGTCCTCTTCGATCTCGGCGATCTTCTCACCCACCGGCACGGTATCGCCTTCGCCGTGGAGGATGTTTTTCAACGTGCCTGTGGCGTAGGATTCCACCTGCAGCGTGGCCTTCTCCGTCTCCACCTCGGCAATCGGCTCGCCGCGCGCAACGCGCTCGCCCACCTGCTTCAGCCAGCGCTGAATGGTCCCTTCCTCCATATCGAAGCCCAACTGGGGCATGATGACATCGGTTGTCGTCGGCATGATCTTGTCCTTTCACATGGCGAATGTCGAGTGGCGAGTGGCGAACGCTTTCATTTTTCGAGTGACTTGCCCGACTCACGCACACCATTTCGGGTAGGTAACTGGTCACTCGCCACTCGCCACTCACCACTCGCCCCTGATTTACGCCACTTTTCGCTGCTGGCCGCCCATCAACTCGCTGGCAGCCTGCGCCACCGTTTCCGCGTTCGGGATAGAGGCGCGCTCCAGCGTGCGGTTATACGGCACCGGCGTCGGTGCGCCGGCCACCCAGCGGATGGGCGCAGCCAGGTCGTCGAACACCACTTCCTGCAGCGCGGCAATAATATCGCCGCCGATGCTGGTGCCGATGCCGGTTTCCTCCACCATGATCACCCGGTGCGTCTTGCGGATCGAGGCGATCATCGTCTCGTAGTCCAGCGGACGCAGCGTGCGCAGGTCGATCACTTCTGCGGCAATGCCCTGGCCCGCCAGCAATTCCGCCGCCTGCAGGCAGGTCTGCACCATGCGCGAGTAAGCGATCAACGTGACATCCTTCCCCTCGCGCGGCACCGCGGCCACCCCCAGCGGCACGCGCACCGCCTCCTCCGGCACCTCGGCCTTCACGTGATACAGCGCGAAGTGCTCGGCAAAGAAGACGGGATTCATATCGTCATACGCGGAGAGCAGCAGACCCTTGGCATCGGCCGGTGTCGCCGGCGCCACCACCTTCAGGCCCGGCACCATCGCGTAGTGCCCCTCGATGTTTTGCGAATGCTGAGCACCGAGCTGGTTGCCGGAGCCGGTGACGGTGCGGATGATCAGCGGGATATTCACCTGCCCGCCGGACATCGAGTAGATCTTCGCGGCGTGGTTGACGATGGCGTCGAAGGCCAGCAGCGTGAAGTTGATGGTCATGATCTCCACCACCGGCCGCGCCCCCGCCATCACCGCCCCGATGCCCGCGCCCACGATGCCCGCTTCGGCGATCGGCGTGTCGAGGATGCGCTTCTCGCCGTATTCAGCGAGGAACCCCTTGGTGACGGCAAAGGCACCGCCGTAGGCCCCCACATCCTCGCCCATCAGGAACACCTTCGGATCGCGCAGCATCTCGCGCAGCGCCTGGCGAATCGCTTCCCGGTATGAAATGATTGGCATAATGCTGTTTCCCTCGTTCCCCGCTTCGTTTACTGTCCCAAGCTCTTTCTCTTTCTCTTTCTCTTTACTCCCCATCGTAAAGAAGAAAGCGGAGGAAAAGACCGAGCAAAGATCTCATGACTCTATCCGTCCCTTTCGCAGCCAAATCAAACGGCATACACAAACCGATACATATCTTCCACCGTCGGGTTCGCGCTCTCCTCGGCAAAGTGCACGGCATCGTTCACCACGGCTAATACGTCCTTGTCGATCTGGTCCAGCTCCTCCTGGGTGGCCTCACCCCCTTCGATCAGCCGCTTACCCAGCACCGCGATCGGGTCGCGCGGGCGCCAGACTTCCTCTTCCTCGCGGGTACGGTAGACCACCGCGTCCGCCATCGAGTGCCCTTTGAAGCGGTAAGTGATCGCCTCGATCAGCGAAGGGCCGCCCCCCCGCCGGGCGCGCTCCACCGCGTCCGCGGTCGCGCGGTAGACCGCCTCCACGTCCATGCCGTCCACCTGCGTGGACGCCATGGCGTATACTTCCGCCCGCCGGTAGATCTCCGGCACCGCCGCCGTGCGCGCCACCGCGGTCCCCATGGCGTACAGGTTGTTCTCGCAGAAAAAGATGACCGGCAGGTTCCACAGCGAGGCCATGTTCATCGATTCGTGGAACTCGCCTTCATTCACCGCGCCGTCGCCGAAGAAATCCAGGCAGACTAGGTCCTGCTCCTGATACTGGATCCCCAGCGCGATGCCCATGCCGATGGGCAGGCCGCCGCCGACGATGGCATAACCGCCCATCAGCCGGTTCTCCTTGCAGAACAGGTGCATGGAGCCGCCCATGCCGTGGCTGACGCCGGTGGCCTTGCCGAATAGCTCCGCCATCACCGCGCGCGGCGAGCAGCCCTTCACCAGGGCATGCCCGTGGTCGCGGTAGTGCGTCACCACGTAATCCTCATGCCGGATAGCGTTGATGGCGCCCACCGCGCACGCTTCCTCCCCGATATACAGGTGCAGGAAGCCGCCGATGCGACCGCGCCCATACTGCTCGCCCGCCGCTTCCTCGAATCGGCGGATCAGCGCCATCTGGCGATACATGGTCATGCGTAGTTCTCGATCCATAGCCTGTCTCCATCTGCCGCGAAGGGGATATGCCGCGTATCAACGTAGTCTATAAAATGCCCAGAGGATAGGCGAGAAATCGCCCGTATGTGCGAAGGAAGAAACAAAAAGGTCCTCCGCACGCAAGATACGTGCGGAGGACCCGTCAATAAGCGACATTACCTTGCCCGTACAGGAGCATATTCACGATGCTCCGAGGTGATGACCTGCGGAAGCAGCGCGAAGATCAGCCACAGCCCGGCGACGCCGATGACGGCGTAAATGATGCGGCTGATCAGGCTCAGCGTGCCGAACCCGCTGGCGAACAGCGTCGCCACCAGGTCAAAGCCGAACAGCCCGACCAGCAGCCAGTTCAGCGCGCCGATGATCGCCAGGATCAGTGCAATGGTATTGATCGCTCGCATGATGCCCTCCCTTCCGGCTTACGCCAACGCCGGCATCCGGCGGCTGCGGAGAGCATTCATGGTCATCATCGCAATCTGCACCAGGCCCGCCACGCCGACGAGCCCATACACCAGACGGCTGACCAGGCTGTCGCGACCGAACAACCGGCGCACCACGTCAAATCGCGCCGTCCCCACGCTGCCCCAGTTCAGGGCGCCCATCAGGGTCAGCAACGACGATACCCAGGATGCGTATCGCATTGTGTTCTCCTTTCTCGCAGTGTCATGCATGTCCATACGAGAGGGGGTACGAATGTTCTGCCTGTTTTGACGATGATGCAATCCCCGCGCGTGTCACGCGCTTCACCCGCGCCCATGTTCCACCCGACATCACCCCGGCATTTCTTTGCTCTTGCTCTTGCTCTGAATTTTGATTTCGTCCGACCAACCCGACAGACGGGTCAAAAATTCAGAGCAAGAGCAAGAGGGAAGAGCAAGAGCAAGGAAATACCGGGTTTTCGATGAATGGGCATCTCCTGTCAAAAAATATCATAATATTTATAGCAAGACAGTTGACACGTACCGACTCAAGTGGTATATATAAATTATAAGATGGGCGATTCGTTCAAGAGATAAGCCCATATCACTGAAAGGAGGTTCATCCACAAATGAGTATGGTGCGATGGGATCCATTCGCCGATATGGCACAGCTTCGCGAGCAGGTGAACCGGCTCTTTGAGCAAAACCTGGCCCGCACCGGCCGCGAGCCCGTCTCCACGCGCACCTGGGCGCCGGTGGTGGATATCGAGGAGACCGCCGACGCGCTGGTGCTGCACGCCGAGCTGCCCGGCATCAAGCCGGAGGAGATTGCGATCCAGATCGAAAGCGACACGCTGACTATCCGCGGAGAGCGTAAACTCGAACAGGAGGCGAATGACCGGCAGTATGTCCGCATCGAGCGGGCCTACGGCGCCTTCATGCGCACCTTCACCCTCGGCGTCCCCGTCAAGCAGGCCGAGGTGAAGGCGAGCTACCACGACGGCGTGCTGGAGATCATCCTGCCCAAGGCGGAAGAGGTGAAGCCGAAGCAGATCCAGATCCAGGTGGAAAGCGCGGCGTGATGACGCGCAGGCGATAAGATCCAACATGCGGGCGGCCCAAGCGGGCCGCCCGTTCCGCTCAGGGACTGTCCCGTCCCCGCAGGACCAGAGCCCGTGCTTCGATCTAAACGCTCGGTAGTAGAACCACGGGACTGTCCCCCCTCGTGTGATAGGCTAACCTTTCGCACGTGGGGGGACAGTCCCGTGGTCTTACTGGAGAGCTTTAAATTCGGGAAACGGGCACCGGTCATGCGGGCCCGGGACAGTCCCTGAGCATTACCGCACCATCACTCCTATCACCCCACGCTCCTCCTCCGCCAGTTCCCACCGCATTCCCGTCAGATTCCCGAGAAACCGCTCATCATGGCTGACCAGCAGCAGCCCGCACGGGCATTCCTGCAACGCCGCTTCCAGGCATTCGATGGCGGGCAGGTCGAGGTGATTGGTGAGCTCGTCCATGATAATCAAATACGGCGAGCGCAATATTCCGAGACCGAGCAGCACCTTGCGCACTTCGCCGGGGCTGGCCTCCAGCGTCTCCAGCAGGCGCGCCAGGCGCGAGCCTAATCCACTGACCACCGTCATCAGGTGACCGAGCTGATCGTGCGGCAGTGCGCGCACCTCGGCCATGATGCGCTCCGCGCCGGTATCGTTGTCTTCAGAGGAACCCTTCGTTTTAGCCCCACTGTTGCTCCCTTCCCCATCGGGGGGAAGGGCTGGGGATAGGGGGGAACGGGGGGCGTGAGTGAGCGAAAGCCCTTGTCAAATATATCGTTTGCATTGCAGGAGAAGGTTACCATTACGAGAAAAATATCACATTACTGATAGCGCAAAAAACCAAATACTGCTGTACCGATTATATTCCCGCGGAAGGAGTCTGCTCATGAATGCTCGTTCGACCGTATCTCGTCTCATCCTGTTCATCCTCGTTTTGCTGTTCTGTGGCGCGCTGGCCGGCGCAGACGACCTCACCTCCTACTGGCAATACCAGGATCCCGGCGTCCGCTTACGCCTGCTCACCGCCTCGCGGACAAAGCAGCCCGCTGCGCGCACATTACTCGGCGCCGCGCTGATCCGCACCCGGGAGGACGCCACGGCTGAGGCGGTCAATGCCTGGCGCGCCTATTATCTGGCGGCGCCGACGAGTTGGGCGGCCTCCGCCTACTGGCCGGATTTTGTCCAGGTGGCCCGCGATACCGGCCGTTGGAGCGCACTGGAGGACGCCGCACACGCTATCCTGGCGGCAAAGGGCGCCCCATTGGAATTGCGCACCTCCGCCCGCCTGGTGCTGGCGGATGCGCTGGACCGGGCAGGGAAACCGGCGGACGCCGACCGCGGCCGTGCGGCACTGGGTTACGTGCGAAAATGGCGGGTCATCGGACCGTTTGAAAATGTTTCGCAATCGGGGTTCGACAAAGCCTTCCCCCCGGAGACGGAGATCGCCTTCAATAAATCCTATCCCGGCGCCGATAACCTGTCGCTGCAGTGGCACGACCTGCTGGTCGTCTCCCGCGCCGGCGAGTGCCTGGTCGGTGTCGCACTCGGCGATCGTGCGGAATCGGCCTATTATGCCGTCACGGCGGTCAATGCGGCGAAGGCGCAGCCGGTCTGGCTGCACTTCAATCCGACGGGGGCCAGTAAAATCTTCGTAAACGGCCGCCAGGTCTTCACTGATGAGCTGATGCGTGAGGCCGATCTGCTGGATGCCGACCCCTTCCGCGTGCGCATCGAGCTGCAAGCCGGCTGGAATACCATCCTGGTGAAGCTGGCGAGCAGTGATTACTACGAAATGAATTACAACAGCGTCGCCTTCGGCCTGCGCCTGACCACGCTGCAGGGGGGAGATCTGCCGGCGTTGCCGATCGACCCGGCACAGGCCCGAACACAGACGCGCATGGTGCCGGACGGCGCGACGGCAACGGCGGAATGCGTGACGGTTGCCCGGCTGCGCGCCCTGGAGCAGACACCGGAGGTGGCCGGGACGCTGGGATTTCAATTGTCCTGGTCGGGCGATAACGAGGCAGCCGTCACGGTGCTGCGCCCTGCCGTGCAACAGGCGCCGAAGTCAGGCTGGCTGCACTGGGCATTGAGCCAGGCATTGAGCAATGATGAGTGTTATGACGAAGCGAAAACCGAGCGTGAGCTGGCGCGGAAGCACAATCCGCATATCGTCGAGGCGGAGATCGGTTACTTTGACGAGCAGTCGGATGAGCTGGACCCCGCGGATTACCTCAAACTGTTGAAACAGTCAGCGCAGAGCCATCCGGCCAGCGCCAGCCTGCAAGGGAAATTAGTATACGCTTACCTGCGGGCCGAGCTGGTACCTGATGCGATGAAGGCGGCGGAACGGGCCTATCAATTGGCCGGCGGCACGGACAATGCCATCGCGCTGATAGAAAACTATGATAATCATGACCGCGCCGCGGAGGCCAACAAATTACTGCAGCGCGCGCTGCTGGCCGACCCCTGTTCCAGTAATCTGTTGGAACGCAGCGCGTATAAATTGTCGGCCAACGGCAAAAGCGCGGAAGCGATCGCCCGGTATCAGCAGTTGCTGCAGCTCTACCGGCCGCTGCCGTATTACCGCCAGTCGATCGCCGATCTCTACCTGGGCAAGAAAAACTATGCGCAGGCGGAGCAGGCGTTGAATTATCTGCGCCGGCAATGCCCGCAGGACGCCGAGGTCTGTACCAAGCTGGCGGATGTGATGCTGGCGCAGCAGCGAAAGCCGGAAGCCATCGCGCTGTACAAACTGGCGATTACCCTGGACCCCACCGATGTCAGCCTGCGCTCGAAAGTGAAGGTGATCGCCGGCGAAAAACCGGTCATCGAGCTGGCGCCGATCACGCGGCCCGAGCCGATCCTCATCCGGGCGGCGGCGATGAAGAAGCCCGGCAAAGCCTCCGCCTGCATCCTGCTGAAAGAAGCATGGGGCGTCGTCTATCCGGATTACGCCACCGAGATGCACGAGCATATCATTATGAAGGTGTTCGACAAGGCCGGCGTCGAGCAGTATGAGAGCTTTTCCATCGGCGATCCGACGTCGACATCCAGCGACACCATCGAAAGCGCGCGCTTGATCAAAGCCGACGGCACCATCGAGGATCTGACCGATGAAGCGGAAGGATGCGACGTCACCTTCCCCTCGCTGGCCCCCGGCGACGTGATCGACGTGACCTGCCGCATCGAAGACTATCCACGCGGCGCGCTCAACCAGTATTTCTGGGCGGATCGGCAGTTCACCGACGGCGAGGTTCCCATCGAGCTGTCGCGCTATCTCCTGATCACGCCGCCGGACATGAACTTCACCGTCCGCACGCACGGTGACATCCCGGAGCCGGCGGTGACCGAGGCGCAGGGGTGGCGCATCCGCGACTGGCGCAAGGAAAATATCCCCGCCGGGGTCAGCGAACTCGGCGGGCCCGGCGCGCGCGATGTCGAATGCTGGCTCGATATCTCGACCATTCCCTCCTGGCGCGAAATCACCCGCTGGTACCGCGACCTGGCCGGCCCGCGCTGCGTGCCGGACGCGGCGATCCGCGCCAAGGCCACCGAGCTGACGAAGGACGCCGGCAGCGAAGAGGCAAAGATCCGCGCGCTGGTCGATTACGTCGCACGCGAGATTCGGTATCAGAGCATGCCTTTCCGCATGAGCGCCTACATTCCCACCAAAGGCAAGAAGGTGATGCGCGACAGATACGGCGATTGCAAGGATAAAGCCGCGCTGCTGGCCGCGCTGCTGGCGACCATCGACATCAAAGCCGACCTGGCGCTGGTCAACCCGCGCAGCGATGGGCTGACGCCGGTGCTGCCCTCCCCGCGCTTCACCCACGTCATCAACCGCATCCATACGGCCAACGGGCCGGTCTGGGTCGATGCGACCGCGGAGCACCAGCAATATGGCATGCTGCCCACCGAGGATCAGGGAATCTGGGCGCTGATCATCGATGCGGACACCAGCGAGCTGGCGCAGACGCCGGTCGCCTCGACTACCGAGCTGAACAGCGATTTCCAGTATGACGTGAACCTCGATGCGGCCTATCGGCTGCAGGGCGCCCTGGCCTTCCAGGCAAAGGGGGAACTCGGCGGGATGCTCCGTTATGCGATCACGCAGGTTCCGGAATCCGGGCGCGAAATGATGTTGCGCATGGTCGGCGGCAAACTGCTGCCTGCGCTCACGTACGATACCGGTTCGTTGGAGAATCTGGAGGATCGCGAGCAACCCATGGTAGTGAACTTGAAATTCCATGCCGATAATTATGGAGCGGTCGCCGGGAACTTCGTCGTCGTCCGCATGCCCTGGATGTTCGGCGTCAGTGATTTCGAGTCCATGTTCTCGGGTGACGAGCGCAAGCAGGACCTGGAGATCGGCAGCGGCAGCGGGCGCGAACACTTCGCGGTGCGTCTGCAATTACCGACCGGCTACACGCCGCAGGAGCTGCCGCCGGTGAATGAGCGCACCACGCCCTGGGGCAACTATCGCGTCAGCTACCACATGGACGGCACGACCCTCATCGCCGAAGCGGATCGCACACTGTCCGTGCTGCGCATTCCCGCCAAGGATTTCCCGGGATTCCGCGACTTTATCCGCGCCTTCCAGCAGGAAGAGAAACGGCAGATCGTGCTGGTGAAACAGTAAACGTTAGAAGATGGGGTGTGAGGGCCCGTGTAGGCACACCGCAACCGATATTTGGATAGGATTGAGGCTCCTGCCTCGCCCTCCCATCTTCCAACGTCTTACCCCAGGTCCATCTCGTCCACCCGCTGCAGCCAGCGTTCGTTACCGAGGCGGGTATCAGGACCATGGCCGGGGTAGACGGTAGTGTCCGCCGGCAGCTCGCGCAGGCGCAGCAGGCTGCGCACCATCGTCTCCGGGTCGCCGCCCGGCAGGTCCACGCGGCCGCAGGTGCCGGCGAAGAGGGTGTCGCCGCTGAAGAGCACGTGATCCTCGGCCGCATACAGGCAGATGCAGCCGGGGGTGTGGCCGGGGGTGTGCAGCACGCTGAAGCGGTGGGCGCCAACCTCCACGACATCACCTTCCGCCAGCAGGCGGCCGGGGGTGATGGGGATCAGCGTGAAGGGAAAGCTGAACGGCGCAAAGCTCGGGTGCTCCAGCATGCCGGCGTCCTCCGCGTGGCAGGCCGCCCCCGCGCCGGTGGCGGCCATGAGATCGGCCAGCCCCATGGTATGATCCCAGTGGCCGTGGGTGCAGACAATCCACCGCACCGTGATCCCCATCTCGCGCGCCCACCCCGCGATGGTGTCCTCTACCTTCCACGGCGCATCGATGACGATCCCCTCGCCCGCCTCGCGATCGGCGATCAGGTAACAATTCGTCTCCAGCGGCTGGCCGGGGATGGCGCGAATAGTCAGCATAGCTACTCCCTCAACATAATATCGGGTGGAAGCACATTCACCGTCTGGAAGGGTGCGAGAGCCCCGCCCGAATATAGCCAGACGGTGGAATCGCGACTCTCAGTCTGGAAGGAGGCGAGAGCCCCGCTCGTATATAGGTAAGCGTACCTATCATCGGCGGGGCTCTCGCACCCTTCCAGACGGTGAATCTCCTTCCACCCTCTTCTGATGCCCGGTCACTGTCCCCCGTGCAGCGGGCACGTTTCCGTGGGCGCGTTGTTTTTGAAGCGGCGCAGCAGCACGGTGGGGCATTTATCGGTGGCGATCTTGCCCGTTTCGGCGCAGATGCTGATCAGCACGCCGCCTTGATCGTTATCGGAGCCATCCGCACTCGGCACCGAATCCGGTCCGGTATGCAGCGAGCAGATCTCGCTCGGTGGCTCCTCGCCGCTGCCTTTGACGTAGGTGACCATCACCTTTTCCGGGCAATACTGGTTGGCCAGCTCCCCGGTGTCGGCGCAGATCGCCACCGTATATTCACGCCCTGCCGGCACCGGCGTGGTGGGCGGCGGGGTGGCGGCGACGGGTTCCGTGGGCACGTCCTGGTTCTGCGCCGAGGTGTCTTCCTCCGGCAACGGCACAACCGCCTCGGGGACGTTATTGATCAACGCCAGGTCTCTGGCCTGCTGCTTATGCTCGGCCGCCATGATCGGCTCCGCCACCAGCATGAACTGCCGCCAGATGGGCGCGGGCACGGTGGCGCCGAAGGTGTGGTTCATTTCCTGGTTGTTGCGGTTGCCCACCCACACCGCGGTGACCAGGTCGTCGGTGTAGCCGATGAACCACGCGTCGCGGTAGGAGTTGGTGGTGCCCGTTTTGCCGGAGGCGGGGAAGGGACAGCGCGCGGCGCGGCCGGTGCCGCGCTCGATGACGCCGCGCATGATCTCCTTCATGTTATCCGCCACATTGGCGGGGATGGCGCGCTCCGGGTTCGGGTGATATTCGTAGAGCACTTCGCCGTCCTGCGTGGCAACGCGCTTGATACTCGTGGGTTCATGATGAATGCCGTGGTTGGCCAGCGTGCCGTACCCGGAGCAGATCTCCAGCGGCACCACCACCGACGCGCCTAGCGCCGTCGACAGGTTGGGCTCCAGCGGGTATTTGATGCCCATGCGATAGGCGACCGGGATGACGGTTTTGATGCCGACCTTGCTGGCGACTTCCGCCGCGGCGCAGTTCCGCGACAGCCACAGCGCCATACGCAATTGGATGGCGCCCATGTAGCGCCCATCCGAGTTTTTCGGCGACCAGAACTTCCCGTACCCGCTGGGAAAACTGTGCGGGCTGTCATGCACGATGGTCGTCGGCGTAAATCCGTTCATCAGCGCGGTGGTGTAGACGAAGGGTTTGAAGGCCGACCCCGGCTGGCGGTGCCCCTGCGTGACGATGTCGTACTGGTCCTTCTGATAATCGATGCCGCCCACCAGCGCCTTGATGAAGCCGGTTTGCGGGTCGATGCTGATCAGCGCGCCGTCGCTCAAGCGGCGGTAACGGTTGCGATTCACCTGCTCGGTCACCGTCTGCTCCGCCACCTTCTGCATGCGCGGATCGAGGCTGGTAAATATGTCGACGCCGTAGTGGTAGATCAGGTTATTCGCATCCTGCCCGAAGATCCGGCGCATCTCGACGGTCAACACATTGCGCACGAAATACGGCGCGTAGTAGTTGGCCGTCAACTCAAGCCTCTTCTCCGGCGCCAGCTTCAGAGGTTCGGCTTTGGCTTTCTGGTAATCCGCCTGGCTGATGAGGTCGTTTTTCAGCATGATGAAGAGCACCAGGTTGCGCCGCTGCAGCGCCCGTTGCGGGTGGCGGTACGGGCTGTAATCGCGCGGGTTCTTCGGCAGCCCGGCCAGCAGCGCGGCCTCGGCCAGCGACAGGTTCTCCACGTTCTTGCCGAAGTAGTTGCGTGCGGCCATCTGCGCGCCCCACGACTGCACGCCGTAGCGGTTCGAGCCGTACAGCACCTGGTTCAGATAGGTTTCCAGGATCTCATCCTTCGAGTAGCGTCGCTCCAGCTCCAGCGCCAGGATGGCTTCCCGCAGCTTGCGCTCGATCTTCCGCTCTCGACTCAAGAACAGGTTGCGCGCGAGCTGCTGGGTGATGGTGCTCGCGCCTTCCTTGGTATCGCCGGAGCTGACGTTTTTCACCAGCGCGCGCAGAATGCCGCGCAGGTCGATGCCCGGATGCTCGTAAAAACGGACATCCTCGATGGCGATGGTGGCATTGATCATGCGCCCCATGCGGCTGAGCGGCACCACCTCGCGGTTCTGGTCCGGCAGGTAGACGCGCGCCAGTAGCGTGCCGTCATTGGCCAGAATGCGGGTGGGCGTCGGCGGCCGGATATTCGCCAGCGCTTCACCCTGGGGCAGCGATCTGGCGACCGAGGCGAACAGACCTCCGACCAACCCGACGATCAGCGCGGCGCCCAGGAAAATGAGGATCGCCAGTGCCCGGCATAACCGGAACCACCACTGGCGATAGCGATACGCGGTCCTGCTGATTGTATGCTTGCTCATGTCTGTCCTGCTTATCCTCGATTTCTCGCCACGGCGCGCCGATTTCGTGTTTGATTGCGGCGCAGCCGCCCTGTGCTACCTCGCACGGGCTCATCCTGTTCCGCCCGCCTGCACTATCCTACCCCATTTTGACACTTTTTGCACGTGAGACGGAGCAGGCGCGTTCAGTGGCAAACACATAACCGATTCGATAGAAACCGCAGATGACACAGATTACGCAGATTAGAATTCATCAGCTTCGCATGAAGTGAAATGTAATCTGTGTAATCTGCGTAATCTGTGGTTTCTATTGAGTCGTTGTGACAAGCTGCTGTGCGGATGTGAAGCACTGGCGGACGGCGACAGCGAGGGCGATAACGCTGGTGAGGCTGGCGGCGGCGGTGATCATATACATCACCACCACCTGGTAAAGCACCGCCTGCGCGGGGTTTTGCCCGGCGATGATCTGGCCGGTCATCATCCCCGGCAGCGAGACCACGCCCACGATCAGCATGCCGTTGACCGCGGGGATGATGGCCGTGCGCAGCGCATCGCGCCGGATGGGATGCACCGCCTGCAGCGCGGTGGCCCCCAGCGACAGCGCGGTCTCCACCTCGTTCCGCCGCCGCTCCAGGTCGCCGGCGAAACGACCCACCGCCAGCGTGGCGGCGTTCATCGCGTTGCCGATGATCATCCCCGCCAGCGGCAGCACATACTGCGGGTCGTACCAGTTGGGCAGCCGCAGCACGACGCCCGTCACAAAGGCCAGCACCAGCAGGCTGCCAGTCACCAGCGCCACGGTGAACACCCAGCCCTTGCGCGCCAGCGGCTCCTTCACCCGCCCCGCCGCCGTGTGCACCGCCACCCCCAGCATCAGCGCCAGCGCCGGCAGCGTCAGGTACCAGTGCGCATGCTTGATGAGCCACCCCAGCACGAACCCGACCAGCGCCAGTTGCACGAAGGACCGCACCGCCCCCCACACCAGGTCGCGCTCCAGCCCCAACTGCAGCCGCCAGGACACAACCATGCTGGCAAGCACCAGCACGGCGGCGATGGCCAGGTCCCAATAATGAATATTGATAACAGCGTCGCCCATCATGCTCACAAAAAGCCGGCTTCAGCCGGCGTCTAACAATAGCCCGGCCTTTGAAGGCCGGGGCGGGGTCGGTGCCATGTCGCCCGCGGCATGCAGATATGTCGCCTGCCCGTTCTCCACCGCCAGCACCGGGCAATCCAGCTGCTCCAGCAGCGCACGGTCGTGGGTGACCACGATCACCGTCAGCCCCGCCGCGTTGCGCCGCATTAACGCCTCCAGCAACAGCCGCGCGCTCTCCGCATCCAGCGCGGAGGTGGGCTCGTCCAACGCCAGCACCTCCGGACCCAGCGTCAGTGCGCGCGCCACCGCCACCCGCTGCCCCTGCCCGCCGGAGAGCTGGTCGCCGCGCCGGTCCAGCACCTCCTCGCCCAGGCCGAACTCCGCCAGCAGCGACGCCGCCGTCTCGCGCGGCAGCTCCCGGTGCATCAGCTTCAGCGGATACCCCAGGTTGCCCTCCACCGTCTGGTCGAAGAGGAACGGCTGCTGGAACACCAGCCCCACCCGCCGCCGCACCGCCACCGCGTCCAACCCGCGCAGGTCCTCCCCGTCCAGCAGCACCCGCCCGCCCGCCGGCTCGTCCAGCCGGTTCAGCAGCCGCAGCAAACTCGTCTTCCCCGACCCCGACGGCCCGAACACCGCCAGCCGCCCCCCCGCCGGCACGCTGAACGACACCGCGGACAACACCCGCAGCCGCTGCGCCTTCCCGTCCACCAACGCGGGCCGGTCGATATCCACCTGTTCGAGCATGAGCTTCGCCATCACCCCCTCAGTTCGCTGCCGGAGCGCGGGCATCCTGCCCGCCTACATTATTCATGCGGGCAGGACCCCTGCGCTCCAGTGTTGTCACACCTGCGGTCCATTCGACGGCTTCGGTGCGGGTATGCTCAGGTCAGAGGGGCTTGATCGATCATGGATGTGAACTATGTCCTGGCCTGGATGACCGGTGCGTCCTGCGCCTTTATGCTGTTTGGGCTGCTGAAATCGCCCGCGCGGCCGCGGGGGTGGGTGGGGGTCAACATGCTCATTCTGGCGGCGATGGGGGGCGTGTGGCTTCTCGAGCCCGGCATCGCCGGCTACGTCGGCGGCGGGCTGTGGGCGGTGCTGGTGCTGGCGCCCATGCTGATGTCACAGGCCATCTCGCAGGCGTCGATGCGGCAGCAGTTCACCCGCGCCGTCCGCTTGAGCACGATGTCCCGGCTGCTGCACCCGTGGGATGGGCACTGGGAGATGCCGGCCTTCTTCACCGCGCTGGCGGCGGAGCGACGGGGCGATCTGGACGCGGCGGAGCGCTACTTCACCGACTGCATCCGCACGTCCTGCCCCATCGGCCACATGGCCAACGTCTACCTCTTCCGCCTGCGCGGGCAGTGGGAGGAGTACCTGCAGTGGGTGCATGACCGCCACCTCGACGACCTGGTCGCCAACGACCTCTCCATGCTCGCGCTCTACCTGCGCGCGCTGGGTGAGACGGGGAACCTGCCCGGCCTGCTCGACACCTTCCGCCTGCGCCGGGAGATGATCATGGGCGCCGATCCCGTCTCCATCGAGCTGTGCGCGCTGACGCTCTTCGCCTTCAGCGGCCACCGGCGCGGCGCCGACCTGGTGCTGAACGGCGCGCTGGCCGGCTATCCGGAGTCGATGAAGGCGTTCTGGCGCGCCACCGCGGACCTGGCTGCCGGGCATGCGGAAGCGCGCGAGCAGTTCACCCACATGCTTTCCTCCGACAACCACACGCTGCACATCGCCGCCCAGCGCCGGCTGGAGATGCCGCTCGCCGATCCGCGCGAGCTGTCGTCCGAGCAGGCAGCCGAGATCGACCGGCTGGCGGAAGAGCTGGAGCGCGAGGAGCACTACCAGGCGAACCCGCGCGAGCTGGCGCGCGCCTACGCCACCTACGCGCTGGTCGGCCTCAACGTGCTGGTCTTCGTCGCCGAGACGCTGCTGGGCGGCAGCATGAGCAACGGCGCCATGCTCCGCCTGGGCGCGGGCGACACCCACCTGGTCTTTGTGGACCACCAGTGGTGGCGGCTCCTCACCGCGCAGTTCCTGCACTTCGGCTGGCTGCACATCACCATGAACATGCTGGCGCTGCTGGTCTTCGGCCGCGTGCTGGAGGCGCGGCTGGGCACGTGGCGCTACCTGCTGGCCTACTTCGTCGCCGGTACCGCGGCGGTCTTCTTCGCCATCATCCCGCTGCGCGGGCACGACCTGACGGTGGTGGGCGCCTCCGGCAGCATCATGGGCCTGGTCGGCGCCTACGGGGCCACCTCGCTGCTCGGCTGGGTGCGCGAGCGCGCCCGCCTCGCCCGCGCCCAGCTCAACACCGTGCTGGTCATCGTCATCGCGCAGACCGTCTTCGACCAGCTCACCCCGCAGGTCAGCGGCATCGCCCACCTCTCCGGCGCGGCCGTCGGCTTCCTGGTGACGCTGGCACTGCTGGCGCGCCTCCCCGCCGGAGCGCGGATTGCCAATCCGCGCGAGACCACCGCGTGATACTCTAACCCTCACTCTGACCGCCGGAGCGCAGATTGCTCAACCATACGAGTTTTGCTCCTGGTACGGCGGTCGAGTAGGCATGTGGGCCTCTTCGAAACCCCCTCATCGTTCTCGCGCCGTATCGAGACCACCGCGTCTATAGCAAAACCTTGCTGAGACGAACAACTCGCCTACCTTCTGCGCAGTCTAAAATCTTCTTACGCCCCAACACATTTTTCCCATGCACTCCCATTTGTCCCATGGCTCGCGCTAATGGCAGACACACCTGTTCAACCATCCCTGGTTTCCCCTATTGTCCCTGCGCTACCAGCCGAACAGGTAATACGCCGGTTGGTCTTGACTGCCGAACGTTTCCATCACCACGCGGTGGCCATCGGGGGACGGGTAGCAGTTGCGGGTCGACAGCGTCTGGTCGTGTTCATTCTTCAACCTGATCTCCCCCCAGATCGGCGGGCCGGGGTGGTTGACCTTGCGCACCCAGCGCAGCGGGCCGGTGAAGCGATGATCTTCCAGGCGCAGGCTGGCAGCCAGCGGGCCGGGGTACTGGTAAATGTTCAGCAGCGTGCCCTGCTTGTCATCCTGATACCCGGCGACCGCGCGGCCGTTCGGGGCGATGCCATAGATCTTGAAGTCCGCGGGAATCTGCCAGCGCAGTTTGGCGCCGGGGTTCAGCACATACCATTTATCAAGCAGCTCATCGGTCATCAATACGCTGGTGCCGAACTGTCCGCCGAAACAGAGCCGTGTTTTCCGCGCCATGCGGCCCTTCGCATGGTAACTCGTCCCATCGGCGATCATCAGGCCGTCATCCAGAAAATGCCCGCCGACCGCCTGCCAGGCGTAGTGTTGGGTGATGACAATGCGCTTGCCGGCGATCTGCAAGGCGGCGTATTCCACATCCGGTCCGGAGATACGGCGGCCTTCCTCTTCCTCCCGATAGGTCATCAGCGCGCTCCCGTTCGGCGCCATCCCCCGGCCGACATACGCGCCGGGCGACGCCTTCAGTGGGGACGTGTGCGTGCCGGTGGCGATCACCGTGTTGCCGTCGAGGGCGTACAGGGTGGCGGTGGGCAGCGCGTTCTCGACAACCCACAGCCGCCCGCTATTCTCAATGGCGAGGACCGGATAATGCGGCATCGGGAGACGGATGTCCGTCACCGGTTTCCCCGCCGTCCAGGCCAGCAGATGCACCGTCTTGTTCTCCGTAAGGGCCAGCGCTGCGCAGTTCCCGTCCGGCGAAAAGACGAGGTTGTATTCCTCGTATCGCGAGACACCGGGAAGCTCCGGCATCGTGATGCGCCAGCACACCCGCCCCTCCCAGTCATACCGGGCGACGCCGACCAGGCGCCTGGCGTTCGGAAGCGGGGCGTATTCCAGCATACAGTTGCCGTCCGCGGTGGATTTGGCCAGCGTAGCATCGCCGGTGGCATAGATCGAGCGGTAGCGGATCTGCTTCGGCGCCGGCGCCGGCGTCGATTTCGGCTTGGGCTTCACCTGGTTCCAGCAACACGCCGCGATCGCAAAGATCAGCGCCAGCCCAATCACCCATACGGTACATCGTACGCTACGCGTCATGCAGCAACTCCTTTGCCGATGAGGGTCGTCTATTCTATAGCATTAGACGCTTGTCTTGCCGGATGGTTCTCATGTGCTCGCGCGGCGGTCAGGGAACTGTTCAATACAGGGAGAGGTGATGTAAATCGCTTATTAGGCATATGGGTATACACTTAATACATAATCTCCCTTGTAATTAGGCCGGTTCCGAGTCTAATTACAAGGGAGGTGGTGTTTCCGCCACGGACGGCAGCGAAGCATGGCGGACGATTGCCCCGCCTTTTGTCCCGCATTTTCTTTCTCATGGCTGTCCCTGTATTTCCTGTATTTCGTATTTATAAGCCATCACATCCAAACCTTTGTTATCGTAGCGGAGGAAATACAATACCCCGTCAGGACTCACGGCGATATTCTTGAAAGCACCCAGAAATGGACTATAGGCAAAACGAAGCCTTTCGATGAATTTTCCAGTGTTATCATAGCGGTCAACGATATAATCACTCTGGATCAACGCCTGCGGCGTCACTTTAATCGGGACCGCTAACTTTAGCGTGGTGATGAGGAAACTGCCATTACGTCGGTCAGGAATGGCCCAAATTGAACTGTCTTCCGTCAAATGCCTGTAGCGTGCGCCATCGGTCCGCACGTCAAGCGAGATGGCCTGTTTCTTTGTGCCGTCTTCCGTATAAGTGTTCACCATGATGGGCGGAGCAACGCCATCAGTCCGTCCGGCGTAATCAATCTGATATTGCCACCAGGTCCCACCGTATTCCAGGCCGAAGTATGGCAGTACCTTGACGAATTGCCCTTTCTCGTTCACTAATACGCCAAATTCTTTTCCGGTCCGTCCATTAGGTAGTGTCCCAAACACTTGAAACATAATTGTTTCGCCGGGTCCTGCGGTCATTGCTGTACTGAAGCCGGACGGAAATGTCACCCCGTGTTCCTGTTCAAGGCTCGCTAACACCTCACGTGGGACGATTTCGCGAAAGGTCCGTGCCCAGACGCGATGCCCGCGCGCATCGAAGCGAATTACTTCCGAGGGGCGATCCGCCGAGCGCACATATAGGTTACCGGTAGAACTTACCCAGAACGACTGGAGGTTGATTATTATTCCTTCTGTTACGGCAAGCAGCTCCCCTTTTGGTGAAAAGCGTTTGACAGCACCGTTGACATAATCGCCCAAATAGATGTCCCCTTTGCCATCCACCGTGAATCCTCTCGGACCAATATCGTACGGATTGTCTCCTTCTCCTTGCCCACCAGCCCAGACGACGCCGATTTGCTCGGCATGCTGGCCATATAGAATGCGCACGACCGCTTTCGGTGTGCCCGCGGCATAGCCAGAGACTGCAGATAGCAATAACACTGCTATCAAGCTCACGCATCTACGATAGTGTCGGTTACGGAATCCCATGAGAGTTCTCCTTCACATTACGATACTGCTGCTTCTAAGGTACCAATCGCCGTTTTACATAACCTTTATCTGTATAGTCATCTTTAAGTGAAAGGTCTTCCATAACTCGGACTTGACTACCATTCATCGCTCGATTGGCCCACTCGTAAGTGGCTGTACTACGGTTTTCACCTGCAGCCTCGATGATATCTATCGTATCACCATTTATGCCGATTACAGTGACAACGTGACTGCCGGGCTTGTTAAGGATGTCCCCCACACCAAATGGATCATCTCCTGGAAATGTAGCCGTGGATACATTAACTAATCCATCTGTGTTCTTTCGCCAGCCACCAGTCCAGTTATACCCAGCCCATTTAGCACCAGCACTCACCAGCGCTGAGCAGTCGATGCCGTAACCGGTATAACTGACCTGTGGTACCCAATTATCGCTTGTTCTTCCACCGAACCATTCTCCCCCAAATACAGGGACAGGTTATGTAAATCGCTTATTAGGCATATGGGGATACACTTAATACATAACCTGTACCTATATTTTTTCATAGCAGTCGATGTCGAACGGCTGGAGAGTCAGATGAAGCCGCACTTTGAACCATGATCTGCTTTTCTAATGGCCTCTTTTCTCGATAGATCCACGCTTCTTCGCCGTCTTCACGAGTGAAACCACGCGCCCCAAGTTCAACTAACAATCTTCGAAGATCGTCATCTGGCGTACCTGTCACTCGCTTAAGTGTCTTAAAGCTGCGGCCTTTTTCAACGATTGCATTGTCAAGCATTTCTTTAATAAGTCGCTTTCGTGGGCCCCAAATCTTCTCCTCTTCGCGCGCTTCCTTCTCCATTTCCAGCATTCGGGGTCCCCAATACCCAGATAACCATGCTCCGGCAGTTCCAACGATGCCACCAATAATGCCACCAAGTATTCCAGCTATGAATTCAGCGCCCATTCAATTTCCTCCCTAATATGATCAGCAAATACAGGGACAGGTGATGTAAACCGCTTATTAGGCATATTGGTATACACTTAATACATAACCTATCTCTGTATTGTTGATGTCTCCGATTTGGATGCTTGTGCTAACGAGAGCGTCTAAACTTACATTCTAATGCATCCACAAGAGCAGTACGCTCTGCAAAAGTCAGTTTCTGTAACGTTTCCCAGGCGATACGTTTCGACAAGTCATCGGGCCAATCTCCATCGAGAAACGCTTCTTGTTCCAGTTGTGCTACGACAACATTCACATTCTCGTGCGGCTCGCACTGGCTTAATGCGTCCGTAATTCTCTTCATAGAAATGGCAGTGAATCGCCCAAGGACTTCCTCTCCGAGACGATGCACTAACGAGTAGTAGCGCCCTAGGTCTCTCCTTGTGATGGCAGAGAGTTCATCGCCGCGTGAACGGATGTCTGCCAGGAGGATATCGGACAAATAGACGGCTGTACGAACATACTGACGTTTTGGTGGCATGACTTAACCTCTGTTCTAGTCTACCATTGGTAGACTAGAACAGGAAGAGAACGCGTGTTTTATTTATATAGTCATCCAATTGTCAATACAGGGACACAATACAGGGACAGGTTATGCAAATTGCTTCTTAGGCATATAGACATCAACTAATGACATACTCAAATACAGGGAAGGCTATACCTTTCTATGCCGTCCCTACCCCCGATGTTTAACTCACCGCCTGCCGGGGTATACGGACACCATACTCTCTGATCGCTGACCGGCGGCCGCCGGCCGCCACTTTCTCCCGATATTGACTCCCTTTCCTGCTGCTGGTATTCTTTGGCAAACATATGATTGCTCACTTCTCCAACAACACACGAGCTATCGCGCGCCCGGCGGACAGCCGGCGGGGCGGCGTGCCGTGGCGCGACCGCGGGAGGGCGGCGCGCCGGCGCGGAGGAGAGTTTCGGCGGGGGAATATCCTACCTATCATTTTGATGTTTTTTTCATCATTCCACGCTCAAAACCCGATGATTTTTCGCCGGTAAAGCGGGATGCCGATCGGCAGGCGCCGTCTTCGCCCCCACGGCGTTCCATTGGTCGCCTTTCCCCCGGAGTTGCAACCCGAGCCGCCAAAGCTCAACGCCTGATTGATTCCCAACCCAATTACCGTTGTGGTATACTGCAGACAAGCGATCACTCTACCGGAGGCTCTTATGCATCTCAATTATCGCCTTGTCCTGCTGTGTGCGGCCCTCTGCCTTGCCCCGTTGCTGGCGTGGGGACAGACGCCGCCGGTGTCGCAGGCGGAGATCGAGCGCATTGCGGCGCAATCGGAGTTTGTGCAGCGGCTGGCCACGCGACAGGAACCGCTGCAGGACTGGTTCCTCTGGGGGGTGGACCAATACCTGCACCAGTTGGACGGCACCGCGCTGGGGGACCCGAAGGCGAAGATGATCTCCTTCGGCGACCGCAACAAGATGCTGAAGATCCTCTGCTTTCCCAGCGGCAAGGGCACGGTGGCGGTGGTCTTTACCCAACCGCCGATGGGCAAGCGGCTGGCCAACTGGTGGTACGGCCGCGATATGAGCCCGCAGAAGGTGGTGAGCGGGGACATTCAGTTCCCGCGCAATGCCATCGCGCATTACTGGAATCCGGTGGGCGGCGACCTCTCCACCAACTGGCATGAACTGAACCACGCTTTGCTGGAACCCAATGGGGTGACCCGGGTGACCGCCATCCGCTGGTGGCCCTATCTCTACTCGTCGACCGACACCGACGAACACCATGTCTACATCGAGGGCCTGGGCGCACGCGCGGCCGATTGGCTGCGCCAACTGTTGTTGACCTACAAATTCGAGGACCATATCCGCGCGGCGGCGCAGGCGGAGGAGGAGTTCACCAAGCGCGGCGAGCCGATGGATTATTTCCACGAGCGCAATATCTGGGCCAAGTGCAGCGACGATTGGCGCCACGCCTGGCCGCTGGCGGAGAAGATTGCCCCGCTGCCGGACGACGCGCGCAAGGAATACAAAGACGCCACCGGCGTGACGATCCCGACGGTGGAGGATGTCATCCGCTTCTACATGAAGGGCGGCGTGAAGCGCAACAACAAGGCCGTGCACGTGCCGGAATGGGTGATGCGCCAGGGCACCGTCAACGCGACGTGCGGCTTCACCATCGAGCAGCACGACCCCGACAACGGGCTGAATGACGACGGCGAACACAGCTTCCAGGCGACGCTGATCCAATCGTACATCAAGAAAATCCCCGTCACCGAGGGGACCATCACTTTCTACCTGCCCGACGCCGATCCGCAGACCACCCTGCAGGTGAACCTGGGTGCGGCGACCAAGCTGCCGGCGGTGAGCAAGACGAAGGTCATCGTCGACCTGGCGGCCCATGCCGCCGATATCCAGCACGGCCGGCCGTTCATCGTGACGTTCAAGCATGCCAAGCCCGCCGCCGTCGCGGGGAAAAAGACCTTCCGCGTCTGCATGCTCTATTCCGGCTGCAAGGATATCCTGGGACCGGTCTACACCATGACGCAGGCCGATGTCTTCATCGACATCACCGGCGTGCCCCCGCCGCCGAAGCCGCAGCCCATCCCCAGCGGGCTGGCCGGGGTGAAGTCGGCGGTGCCGGGTTGGAAGCTGACGGTGAACGACGCCGCGAATAAATACCAGGAATACGAAAAGAAGGTGGAGGTCAAGTGCCCCTTTAAGACCCAGGACGGCAAGGACGGCGTCAGCACCATCGTCCTCACCGCGTCCATCCACGTCGGGCAATGTTCGGTGCGCTACAACGGCACGCAGGATTCCGTCGCCGGCGCGCTGAGCACCCCCAATCCGAATTACGGGCGCGTGCGCACTGTGAAGGCGTGCACCATCGGCGCGTGGAAGGGCAAGACGTCGGAATCCGCCATCAATTTCAACGACTACATGCTGCTGTTCGCCGGCCGCGGCCCTTCCGGCGGGGACTGGCAGTTCCAGGGGCAGCTCGATGATATCAGCTATTCCGGCGGCGGCCCGGATTCCGACGAAGGCCGCGCGCAGATCCGCGCGCGCATCCAGCAGGCCAAAGACGGGCTAGCCGCCGAAATGCACGCCGCCCTCAACGGGCTGGCCGGGGTGACGAAGCCGCCGGCGAGCAGCGCGCCGGTGAAGGCGACGGTGGCGGTACGCACGCAGCTTCCCGCGGCACAGCCGGAAGACCCCGCGCTGGATAACGAGCCGCCCAAGGACGGCGAATTGATCAGCAGCGTGAAGGCGCCGCCGCTCCCGCCCCCGCCGCCCCCGCCTCCCCCGCCGCCGAAGACGCCGCCGGCGAAAAAAGCGAGCTGGTATACGCATCCCAGCGGCGGCTACCGGCTGCAACTGCCCACCGGCTGGGGCGTCATCGAGCAATACCCCTCGCCGGATTTCGACTGCCTGGCCGCGCAGGATAACAGCATCGTGGTGCTCTGCAACCGCGGCGTGGAGCTGCTGGGCGACAACCCGGTGAAGAAGGTGATGGAGGACTACCAGCAGCGATTCCGCCGCATCTATCCGAAAGCGGAGGTGACCACCATCCAATGCAACGGCACGGATGCGGTGCAGGCGGCCGTGTACGAGGAGACCACCCACCGCATGCTCTGGCCCATCGTCGCCGTGCATGCCGGACGCGCGGACAACTTCACCGTGCTGCTGGCGCCGCGCAGCGAAAAACAGGGGGTGCCCGACCGCGTGCTGCAACTGTTCGGCACGCTGCAATACCTGACGCCGCCGGGGCAGTGACCGGTTTTCGTAGGGGCGAGTGGCACTCGCCCCGTCACGCGATTCGCTCTCGTCTTAAGGCGAAACTCGCACACGGCACTCTCACAGGGCGAGTACCACTCGCCCCTACGAAAACCCGTATTTGAACGGCATTGAGCGAGAGTCCTACCAATTATTACGGCATTCATCGAAGAAAGGGGTTGCCATGCGAGCTGTGGCATTTGTGTGCCTGTTAGTGCTGTTCGGCTGTGCCATGCGTTCCGCGCGTGCCGGGCAGATGGCCGGGCATGAGTATACCGCGCTGTCGGCGATGACCTGGCTGAGCGGGACCGCGCGCGACGTGGTCGAGGCGAATCAGGACGCCTACCTTTCCGGCGCGCAGGGACCGGACACCACCGGCATTGTCATGTTTAACCTGAATATGGTGAACGATGCCGTCGGCGAGGAAAGCCATTACAGCGCGAAAAAGGCGGAGTTGGCGCTGGCGATTCTGGACGCCGCGAAGACTGACCGGGACAAGGCCTTTGCGCTGGGGTGGATGACGCATTATATCAACGATTTGTTCGTGCATCCGGTGGTGAACGATTACGGGGGTTACTATGCCGTCGATCCGAAGCACCATAAGGAATTGGAGCAACTGGAGACGAAGCACGTGCTGCTGAACCATGGCGATCTCGTCACCCAGGAGATGAGCAACACCGTGCCGGCGACCTTCGGCTCCACCTTTGCCGGGTTCATTTTCGACGGATATCACGCCGCCTTCCCGGAGGAAAACCGGTATAAAACCGGCAACGAGTGGGTGGGCAGCAATAAGTTTTATTTCGCCCGTCGCTATAATGAGGCCAGCGACTGGTCGCTGGCGGCCTCGCGGGATTTTTACCTGGCGCACAGCAACGGCAGCGGCAAGCACGGCTCGCTGGAATCGTGGACGGAGTCACTGGCCGTCTGGAAACTCTTTCCCCCGATGCCCAGCGCGAAGGAATACGAGACCCTGCGGAAACCGCTGGACATCACCGTCGTCAAGCCGTATAGCGACCGTATCGAGGTGACGGCGGAGGTGAAGGATTCGAAACACTACGGGCGTTTTCTGGTGGACTGGGACGCGGCGGCGGTCGCCGCGCAGCAATACGCCGCGCAGGTCTTCTCGTTAGCCTCCGACTATTTAGACGCGGCGGAGGGGGAGCACAAGGCGGAAATTCGCGGGCAGTTGCTGGCGGTCATCCCCAACGCTAATCTCGATCAACCGCACGCGGCGTTCGACCCCACGAAAGCGCTGCCCGGCGGCGCCAACTGCGAGCGGCTGGCCTACCAGTTGACCCTCTTCCCGCAAACGGGCGCCGCCGGAGAGCAGAAACCAGTGGTCATCGAGGGATCATCGACACCCATCGTCTATGGGACAGCGGAGGGATTCGCCGGATCGAAATCGGGAACGGTGACCTTCCAGATCTCGCTGCCGAAAAACCTGAAGGTGTATCGTTTCGCCTTGCTGACCGGCATGACGGATACCGCCGCCTTCAAAAATCCCGAGTACCGCGACGTGGACTGGTGCAAGGTGGAAGGGACGAACAACAGCGTTGACGCGCCCGGTCCCGGCATGGTGATTGTCGGCGCGCCCTTTTCCGTGCGCATTCCCCTGCCGCCCACCATGGCCAATCAACCCGGCGAACGGCGCTGGTTGGTGATGAAAAAGGGCCACAACATGACGTTGGAAGAAACGGTGGATTATGTGAATGGTGACGCGGATGAGGATTTTTATCGCGTCGATCTGCTGGTACTGAGCGAGAAGGTGAGCGCGACGGCGGTCGAGGCGACGCTGCAGGTGACCGGCATCGACGCCGACGAACAACAATTGTTGGAAGACGCCGAATTGGTCATGCTCTGGTTCGCCCCCGGCATGGCAAAGGAGCAAACCCGGTCGCCCTTCGACCGGCTGGTGGCAACGGGCAAGCTCACCCAGGCACAAGTCAAGAAGCTGACACAGGATCTCTCCGCTTATGCCAAAACGTTATCTGGTATCAGCGCGCAGCAGGAGGCGGCAATGATCGACCTCAAGCAGCGGGTGGAGCTTGCCAAGCTGGGGATCGGCCCTGGGGACATTACCGGCGTGCGCTATTCCGCCGCCGTTCCTCTCGATCTTTACGGCGCGCGCTTGAAGGTCACGCTGCCGCCGGGGTGGTCGCCGGTAGACTCCCGCGACGAGCTGGCGCAATTCGCACGGCGGGATCAGCACGTAGAGGACGCTCAGGGTAACGATAAGTGGGAGTCTGCCGCCCGCCTCAAAATCATCGTCGGCACCAAGCCCGAGACCGTGAAGACCAATGACTTTGAGGATGCCGACCCGCCGAAAGCGCCGCCGCCGGGCGACGCACCGTCCGGCTACCAAACCGCCTTTGCCGGCGCGCATGCCGGCGAAACCGCGCAGCCGCTCGTCATCGCCGGGTTTTCCGGCGCGCGGTATGAAACGGTGAAACGGAATACCAATGCCGACGGCACACTCGACATCACGATCAGCGGCGAAGCCCTGCTGCGCAAGGGGGGAATCTATCTGGAGATCGTCTATTACCTGGAAGCGGAAGCCAGCCGCATTACCGATTGGAAAGACGGGAAAACCGTGCTGATCTATGACGGCAACGCCGATACCGCGAAGGCGGTGGAACAGGCGCAAAAGGATATGCAGGCGATGTGGCGGAGCATCCGCCTGGAACCGGTACGGCCATAACAGCACCGGGCGCCAGGCGGTCATCACGTTCAAAGTGAAGGAGGGCCACTCGAAAAATCGAGGGCCCTCCTCCTTGCAGATCCCCAATCTCCCCCGGCCGGTAATGCAGGGCGCCGGGTTATATCTCGATGCGGAAGGTGCGCCGCAGTTTCGTCGACGACACCGGCGCGCCGTCGATGCCGACGATGATATGATAGCGAGCGTTCGCGCTGTCGTAGTCGACCTGATAGGTTCCACCCGTCTCGGCGATGAGGGGGATGGGACTCCAGGCGCCGTCAATTTGCTGGAAGAGGCGAACTTCTCCCCGGTAGGCCGGACTGTTCACCGTAATCGGCAGGCAGCCGATGCCGCCTTCCAACTCGAATTCCGCGATGCCCTGGTCGTCCACTTCCACGGTCGGCAGCACCCCGTCTGCCTGCGATCCCCTGATCATTTTCAGCGAGACATCGCCATGATGCGCCTGCCGCAGCACGGGCAGATAGGTCAATTCCTCGAGAGAAGACTGTGCGAGCAGCGCGGCAAAATGGGCGTTTTCGCCGTCATAACTCTCCGGCGAGGTGGGGTAGACGATGATTTCCGCGAAGACGTGGAAGGTATCGCCCGTGCGCAGCGACACCTCCGACTCCGAGGCCTGAAAATCGATCAACGCCGTGGTTTGCGGGGTGCTGGCAAAGGAGGTCGGGTGCTTTTTGACGATCGGGCACAGGTGCAGATCGGGGTGGTCGTGCACCCGCAGCTCGACGCATCTGAAGATGATGCCCCGCGCGCCGTCTTCCTCGGGGCTGGGGTGTTGCCGGAGCTCGCGGGCACATTGCGCGAACCAGCTCCCCACGGCCGGCGGCGGCTCGAGCTGCATCACTTCCCGCGGGTCCCGCAACACCTCCCGCAGTTGCAGCAGCTCCGCGCCTTGCCCCACGGCCAGCGTGTTCATCACCGCGGGGTTGTACTGTTCCGCGCCGAAGCAGAGCAGGGAGAGATCGCGCACCGTCGCATCCTGCATCACCTCGTAGGTCAGCTCGATCAGTACCCGCACGTAATCATCGGCGGCCAGGATGGCATTTTCAATGGTCGAGCGGAAGACGCCGTCTTCGGAAAGATGCGCGTAGTGGATCTTTGCCAGCAGTGGCCCATTACTGCGATAGTCGATGCGCGGGGCGACCAGGCGCAGGCGATGATCGAACCCCTCGCGCGTATACCGCAAGGTGTCTCCCCCGCCGAAATTCGCGGCCCAGCGGCCCAGCGCCTTTTTCCCGCTGCGCAACGGGCGCCAATCCGTGTAGAAGTTATCCGTATGGATGGATTCCGGGCTGACGCAAAAGACTTCGGCTTCGCCGTTGATGCCCTGGTGCCAGAGCTGCCCGAGGATATCCGTGCCCCCGGGTTGGAACGACGGATTGTCATCCCAACCCATCAATGAGAGCTGGGCAAATTGCGCGGCGAGTTTGCCGTAGAAGGTGGAGTAGGCGATGGCGATTTCATTTTTCCGCCGCAGCGCTGCCACCGGTCCTTCACTGTAGATGTGCAGCCAGCAGTGCGAGTAGGGTTGCGGGAAATTGTTGAATTCGTGGAAATCCTTGGAAATTTGCAGGCGTTGCCCGGTCGGCCGGCCCGCTGCGTCCCGGTGCACCACATGGCTGCCCCACGGCCGCCAGATATCATCCATCGGCAACGCGCCATTGCCGACCTGTCCCGCGCGGCTCCACAAAATGCGCACGCGTTCCCCCGGCACCGGCCGGCTGTCCCGCAGCCAATAGGCATAACGTTCCAGTGCATCGGGGCATGCTCGGTAGCGGAACGGTTCATCGGAATTTTCCATGGTGAGGAGATAATATCCACGTTTGGCGTCATAGCCTTCGTAAGATGCCGGTTCGCCGGCCAGGGTTTCCACGCCAAACGCCAGCGGTTCGTTGCGCCGCGCCAGCTCCTCGCGGTAGGCCTGCTCACCGTCGCCACCCTCGGCAACAAAGAACTGGAAGGCGGGCAGATAGCTGTCGCCGTCGCGAATGGCCTCGAGGTGGAAATCGAGCGTCAACGTGTCGTCCGTGTCATTCGCGTCGCGGATCACGCCGTTCGTGGATGGCATCATGCCCAACAGTTTGTCGGATTGCCGCAGACAGGCCCACGCAAAATCCGTCGCGCCTTCGCCCGATGGCATGAGGGTGATGCCCTGGCGTGGATGTCGAACCACCAGGCGCATGCCGGTGAGTGGTTCATCGCCGGTGATGGTGTAAATGGCGTAGATCCGGTCGCACCAGAAGACCAGCTCGAGATAGCCGTGGATGCCGTCGGCAACCTCCCCGGTGTCCGTGGTGAATCGCAAGGGGTTCACCTTCACCCGGTGCACAAGATGGCCGCTGTCCATGACATAGGCCTGGGTGGCGGCATCGACATGCTGACCCGTGGTATAGGCCGCGGTGCGCGTTTCAACGGTGAGCGTGACTTCCAACGGCAGAGATGCCGCCTGTTCCCGCAGCGTAATCTCCTCGCGCGCGGACGGATCGCCCTGCAGCTCGAACCCCTGGAATGCGCCGCGAAAGACGTCAAAATCAGCGCGATAGCTGTGCGAGCTGACATGAAAGACGTGCGACCCCTGTACATCGCGCTGTCGCATGCCCCCATCGAACCAGTAATACAACATATCTTCTGTCATGGCTTCTCTCTCGTCCCCCGGTCGTCCTGGTGACCCAGGGAAATTCGGGGACATTATTCATTGGTGTAATGGACTTACGCCAGCCGCCCGAAGTTGCGCAGAGCTTGTAGAATGTGAAGCGTGAGAATGCCTTTCCATTCCCGTTCCGCCGTTAGCCAGATGTCGGGGTATTGGCCGAACCAGCTCCACGTCGGTTGCCAGGCGCCATCGTCTCCCTGGCAGGTAATCAGGTAGTCTAAATTCGCATCAATTACATCAGCAACGACAGGCAGGAACGGCGAGGTGGGCGACACGGCGATCTGGTACGGCTGGAGGCCATAATTCGCCCACGCGTCCGGGGTGCGTTGCACGTGCTGCTCGGTGATGGGCAACAGTGTCGACAGCAACGCCGCACGCTGCGCCTCCGGCAGATTCGGCGAGTCAACCAGTACCATCGCACAGAGTTCATCATCACCGAGCTTGCCCACCGGCCGTCCGGATAAATAATCGGTGACGTCGTGCAACAGGGGCATCAGCCACGCGGGCGCATCACCCTCGCCGTACCGAAAGAAGTCGCCGAGAATTTCCGCCAGCGGATTCACACGAAAGGTATCGCCGTTCTTCGGGGCATCGTCGGAATCGTTCCACCAGGGGGCGCGCGGGGCGGTGTTGTCATGCCTGGGAATGAGCGGCCACGTGGACAGCGCCGGGTCGTATGACTGCTGGAAATAGCGCAGGGCATCTCGCACCATCGGCGAGCTCTTTGCCACCTGTGCGGCGGTCAATGTTTGCAGGGCGAAGGTGGTGCAGAGTGCCGAGGACGCGTCGAGGCGGAAGTCGGGCTCGAACCCATGGCCGAACCCGCCGTCAGGATTTTGATAGGGAACGAGGGCCGTCACGACTGCATCATTCGACGCTCCCTCGAAGAGGTAGGCATACAACGCCGCCTCCACCGGACGAGCTTGCGTATACAGATAGGCTCGGGCCTTCTCCTGCTGTTCGCGCGTAAATTGCATGGGCAATTCCACTCCTGCATACGAGATGGTCAGCGTTGTCAACAGCCTGTCATGGATTTAGTATCCGAGTATCTTCATTCAAACCAATTGGCCGAGATATAACTGTGCCATGTAATGAAATATCACCATCCCATCCTGCTGATGAGCAGCGAACAGGTCGGTAAGCTGTTGCGTTAATTCATCGCCACCAGGTGCTCCCGGTGGTGGGAGGACGCCCGAGGACCGCAGACGCCCAAGGAAACCGGGCAAATCAAACTGTTGGGTATGTGGAAAACCGGCATGTCGCGGTTTCACGGCGCCAAAGAGGCTTTCCACTCCGGTCGATAAGGGGACATCACAGGCCACGGTGCGCAGTTGGGCAAAGGTCCGTCTGAGCGCCGCTAATGCTTGCGCGAAGGCGGTGTCCTGGTTTGCGCCGTCATTCCAGGTGACGGCAACCCAACCACCCGGGCGAAGAATACGGAGAAACTCATACCTCGCCTGTTCGACATCAAACCAATGGATCGCCTGTCCGACCGTAATGAGATCGATGCTCTGGTCCGCGAACGGAATCTGTTCCGCCGCGCCATCGAGACACCGGAAGGCGGGATAGCACGCCAACTGGCGCTCGGCGGCTTCGCGCATCTCGCGATTCGGCTCGACGCCGGCGACCTGGTAGCCCGCCTGCAGAAACAGCCGTGCCAGATTCCCCGTACCGGAGCCAATGTCGGCGATCTGCCACGTCGGCTGCAGGCCACAGACGGCGGCAATTTCATCCAGCAGTGCCGTTGGGTAGCCCGGACGATACCGCGCATAATCTGCCGCCAACGGCGTAAACACTTCGGCATTGCTCATCATGGCTCACCTCATCAGGCGTTGATCTGGCTCTCCTGCAAGAGCAGCAAGATGTGATCGACCGTCTCCTCAACCGATAACCCCGTGGAATCCATGACCGGATACGGCAGACCCTCATACACGTCTCGCGCCCGCAACGAATGTTGAATGTAGCCCGGCGCATCCCTGCCATCCTGTATGATTCGACGTGTATTCTCTTCTTCACTGCAGGTCAAGGTAATCGGCAAGAGATGAAAGGACAGGTCGTCAAGGTTGTGCAGCACCCGGTCATAAATGCGTTGTCGCGGTCCATGCAAGCCGTAACAGAAAATCACGTGCTCCACCAAACTGCATTCCAGGTAGCCGCGCAACAGCAGGGAGATATGCCGCTCTGCCAACAATTCGGTTTCCGGCGTCAGGTCGAAGGGATTGATCATGCGGCACCACTCACTATCCAACCAGCTCGAATGCGGTAATCGCCGGAACAATCGTTTACAGGTCGTCGATTTTCCCACACCATTCGGCCCATGAATGAAGATCAACGTTTTCATACCAGCACCTCTTTTTATGTTCCAGGTCGCGAAGCATATAGAGCCGTTGCCCATTCGGGTTGCCATAACGAGCATCGGAATAATTCGGGGACACCACACAGGGACAGATATGAGAGCTATTAAGATAATCTTTGTTTTACATAACCTGTCCTCGTATTTGTGTCCTCGAATTTGTTGTATCAGACGAGTGGTTAACCATACCCTTTTCTCCAACAGGGCGCTATTATCCTGTTCTGTCAGAGGATCGGTTGGTTGGGGAAAGGAGGAAATACAGGGACAGCCATGAGTCGCACGGCACATACCGTGCGACTCATGGCTGTCCTTGTAATTGCATGTCGGTGCTCCGTTGTTGGGACTAGCTCAAACCTATGCTATACTCTTTGGTAAAGCCGACAAATCAGCCGCGGTGGAGGACCCGATGGGTATGACAACTGAAGCTGACTACTCGAGAGAAGCTGCCATAGCATGGCTGAACAGGTCCGTCGAGAGGATAGCGAAGTGGGTGGACTCGATGCGCCCGGAGGATGGCGCCAGGGGCCGATTCAAGTGGGCAACACAAACTACCCGAGAGGCCAATATCGCCGCGACCGCTTATCTCGTAGGCGGACTGGAGCGGCTGAATCTACCCCACTGCATCACGGAGGAGGATCGGCTGCGGGGGCGGGCCTGGGTCCAAAGTCTGCATCTCGGCAACCAGCAGTATCACGATCCGGCCCTTCTCGACCGCCGGCCCCCCGAATGGCCTGCGGGTAGCGCGTGGCCGAGTCCCCAGATACAGGCTTCCGTCAACAACTACTGCCAGAGCGTGCTCGGGCTTTATGGTATCCGCGATTTACCACCGGCGCCTCCACCGCCCGGCTTGCCACAGCCGGGAGAAGTCGAGCAGTCCATCGCGTCAATACGGTCCATGGACTGGAAGACTGATCCCTGGGGGACGGGAAGCTGGTCGATGCGGCTGGCGGCCTGGCTTTTGCAATGGTACAAGGAAGGTATCGTCGAATCCATCGATCCCTTCATCACCGCCATCAATTTCTTTTACGAGATACAGGACCCGAAAACCGGGCTCTGGGGCAATGATGATGCTCCACTCCAACTCCGGCTGAACGGCACGTTCAAACTCTTCACGCTGCTGCAAGGCCGGCTGTTGCTGCCGCTGCATTTCGCCGACAAGATTATCGACAGCACGCTTGAGAGTTGGTCCGAGCCGGATTGGGATGCCAACGGCGGCTGCGAGGAAGGCAACAACCTGTACCTCATCTCCTATGCCCTGATGCACACGGACCATCGGCGCGACGAGGTTGAGCGGGCGGTGTTGCGCCGGCTGAACCATATGCGCCGGTTCGAATATCAAGACGGCGGGTTCATCTACGAGCCTTCCCAATGCGTGACCCACTGCGTGGGGATCGACATGGCGCCCAGGATTCGACAGAGTGACGTGATGGGGCTCTCCTGCGTGACGATGTCTGTCAATATGGCTATCGAGTTGCTCGGCCTGCATGGCATGAGCCCCTACACAGGCCAGTGGCGGGGCGCCGTCGAAGATGCCTCCGTCCGCAACTTGATCATCAGCAAGCTCAGGATTTGAGCCGGGACTTTCCAGTTGCGATAATACAGGGACAATCATCCCCCATGCTTCCCTGCCCTCCGCGAATACAGGGACAATCGTCCGCCATGCTTCGCTGCCTTCCGTGGCGGACGATTGTCCCTGTAATTCCTTGCTTGGCGCACACTGTCCCGCATTACCCCGGGTTGTAGTGAACGAACCGGTAGCCAACGGTGTCATGACATCTTCTCCTTCTCCCTGGTTGTTCAGAGATGAATCTCTTCATCAATGTTGCTCGTTGGTACACTAGAAGGAGCAATGGGACATGGTCGATAACGCCACAGGAAGCCAGTAATGGCAACGTACGCCTTGAAGCCTGATGCGTGGCGTCATCGACGGTATAAGAGCGAGGTGAATGATGGACAATTCCGCCGGACGGCCTGAGGAATCTGGACACGCAGAAGATAGACAACCTGATCGTAACAAGGAAGAAGCGGAGATCACGCAGCACCTGGACGAACTCGAACGGGCGAACCGTGCGTTACGTCTGCTCTCCGCCATGAACCAGGCATTGATGCACGTTGAAACGGAAGCCGAACTCATCCAGCGGATATGTGAGATCGCCGTGGAAGTCGGACAGTACCGGCTGGCCTGGGTGGGGTTCGCGGAGCATGACGCAGCACGCACGGTGCGACCGATTTGCCATGCAGGCACCGAGTTCGGTTATCTGCATCAACTGCATTTTTCCTGGGCGGATGACGAACACTGCGATCCTTCGGGCATGGCCATACGGACGGCGAAACCGACAATATACGCGGATATTGCCAACATGTCGACGTGTGCCCCCTGGCGTGCAGCGGCGTTGGCGCACGGATTTCATTCATCCATCGCCTTGCCGCTTCAGCAGGACGGACAAGTCATTGGCGTATTAACCCTGCACGGTCATGCGCCGAATACCTTTACCGCAGAAGATGTGCAACTGCTAACGGAATTGGCGGATGACTTGTCCTTTGGGATCGTGTCATTTGCCGCCCTATACTAAGCCACTGAGTGTCGCCCAACCTAAGCCACCCTTAGCCGCCGATCTAAGCCAGTCATGTGCGGCCAATCTAAGCCACGCTTAGCCGGCCAACCTAAGCC